>OHAQ01000873.1_pt1 | contig 24093 bp, 27 predicted proteins | sample 1577111 | NCBI WGS metagenome assembly OHAQ01 (sample SAMEA3541549, study PRJEB24748) | human gut metagenome | biome: human gut; feature: human-associated habitat; material: faeces | place: China | collected 2012 | reverse complement strand
ATAATAATAAAAAACAATAAAAATTCAAATTGATGAAAGGAAAAATATGAAAGAAAAAAATAATTTAAAATTGTCAATATATGTTATAGCAGGAAGTGAAGAACCTGTAATATCATCAGTTAAGGCAAAGAGACAAATAAAAGGAGGTCAAAATGAGTAAATGTAAATTGATTATTTTTTCGGACATACATTATTTAGATAAGAGACCAAAAGAATTGGATTTTAATTTAACTAGGAAACTAACACAATATTCAGAAGAAATAATAGAAAAATTAATAGATAAAATAAATGAAGAAGCACCAGATGTAAGTATATGTTTGGGAGATTTGATTGAAGATACTTTTAATCATGATAAAGATATTATAAATTATACTTACATTTGGAATAAACTAAAAAATATTCAAACGCCATTTTATTCAGTAATTGGAAATCATGATTTACGTACTATGAATTCAAGAAAAGAACTTGAAGAAATTATGAAATATGAAAATGCAACATTTTCATTTGATTTGAATAATTATCATTTTATTATATTGACTACTGATATAAGAGAAGATTTAGGTGGAGATGATGGTGGAATATATAAAGCACAATGTATGTCAGGAAAAGAAATTAATTGGTTAAAAGAAGATTTGGTAAAAAATAAGTTACCTTGTATTATATTTACGCATTTTGGATTAGCAGAAGATAAACAAATAGGAAACTATTGGTTTGAGAAAAATCCAGAAGATGGTTTGATGAACAATAGACAAGCAATAAAAGAAATAATTAAATCAGACGATAATGTGATAGCTATATTTAATGGACATCAGCATTGGACTAAGCAAATTATAGAAGATGGAAAGAACTATTATGTAGTAGGTTCATTAACAGACAATATAGATATGCTAGGAGTCCCAGATGGTATATATTTAGAAGTTGAATTAGAAGACAGAAAAATGAGAATACAAGAAAAACATATTGAAATATAAAAAAAGTTTATATGAAATCATAATTATGTAAAGCAATTTATGGAGGTAAAATGGAAATTATAATAACTGAAGACTGCAGTTTTAAAAGTGAATTTGAACCAATAAAAGATAAAATTGCAGAGTATTTTTCAAAATTAAGTAACCTGTCTACATTAAAGAAAGTAATAATAACAGACCATGACTTTAATAATTATAGTAAAGCTGTTAAAGAATTATCAAGAGATATAGACAAAAATGCATATGTAAGTGAAGATGGTGGAGCTGTTGCAATAAGTGGAATAAGTACAACAGATAGGATTTTCAACCAATATATTTTTATAAGAGGCGATATTTTTTATGCTTTTTTGTTATATCTATGTTTGGATACAAAAGTAGATGATAATTTAAATTTAAGAGAACTTGCTTATTCAATAGTTTTACATGAGATAGGACATTGTAGATATAGTGAAATATTATATACAAAATATAATTATGTAGGATCGAATAAAAAAGTATATAACTTATCCTTAGATAATGAATTGGACGAATATATTTATTACGAATGTGTAACTTTAACATCAGAATATTATGCAGAACGCTTTATGAACGGTATTTGCAATGAAAGCAAAAACGATTATACAAGGGAAATACTAAATATTATAAATGATAATTATTTTGACAATAGAGTAAATAGTATAGGCAAAATTTATAGATTAATCTATTATTTTATGCTTTATATTTCATATTATCATACTAATTCTATAAAGTTATCATTTTATGAAGATATATGTAATTTAAGAATTGGTAAGATTTTAAAAAAGTTAGAAGATGAGATGATAATTTTCTATGACAAATTTAATGCAGGAGATTTTAATGTTAATAATATAATAGCTATTTTTAGAGAGATATATAATATTAAATATAGTTCTTATGATAAAATATAAATGTTTTGAAAAAATTTAAAAAAATTTCTATAAATACAGGCAGGAATTAAATATGTTAGATAAGTTTGAAAGCATTAGTCCAACTGCGATTGTAACTGCATATTCTAGGCAATTTACAGGCATACCTTATGAAAAAGAAATATATCAATGGTTACAAAAAAACTGCAAAAATAATGATGTAAAATTAAATAAATTGCTAGCACCAGAAATAGAAGCAAGATATAAACTAACTAACAAGATACTTGATGATTTAGATATAAAACAGGTACTTGAAATTGGAGCAGGATATTATTTCGGAAAATAATTATAATAATAAAAAACAATAAAAATTCAAATTGATGAAAGGAAAAATATGAAAGAAGAAAAAATTAAAATTGTATCAGAAGTTGATGAATTAGAAATAGACTGTTTACTAATAAAACCAGAAGGCGAAATAAAAGGAATAGTGCAACTTGCACACGGAATGAACGAGCACAAAGAAAGATATATAGACTTTATGAAGTATTTAGCAGAAAATGGATATGCATGTTTTATAAATGACCACAGAGGACATGGAAAAAGTCTAAAAAATGAAGAAGATATAGGATATTTTTACGAAAATGAAGCAGAAGCAGTAATAGAGGACTTGTATCAAATAACAAGATATCTAAAAGAAAAATTTAAAAACAAAAAATTAATATTATTCGGACATAGTATGGGGTCAATGATAGTAAGAAAATATATTTCAAAATATGACAATAAGATAGATGGTTTAATAGTATGTGGGTCACCAAGTAAAAATGTAAATGCAAAATTGGGACTAGCAATAGTAAAAATAATGGAAATATTTAAAGGTGAAAAATATCGTAGTAAATTTGTTAAAAATTTAATGTTTAATGGATATGGAAAAAAAGATAATTTGAAAAATAGCTGGATTTGCAATAATAGAGAAATAGTAGAAAAATATAATGCAGATGAACTATGTCAATATGACTATACATTAAATGGATTTGAAAATATTATAAGATTGATGATAGATATATATAATCCCAAAATATATAGAAAAAATAATTTAAAATTGCCAATATATTTTATAGCAGGAAGTGATGACCCTGTAATATCATCAGTTAAGGCATGGTATAAAGCTCAAACTTTTTTGAATGATTTGGGTTATACAAATATAAGTAGTGATTTATATGAAAACATGAGTCATGAAATTTTAAATGAATTAGAAAATAAAGTAGTATATGAAAATATATTAAAATGGATTAATAATTTAGTTTAGAAAAAAGACAGAAGAAGAAATAAAGGAGAAAATATGTCAGAATTAACGAAAAAAGCGCTAGCAGTATCTTTAAAAAAATTGCTTTCAAAAAAAGAACTATCAAAAATAACAATAGCAAATATAACAGACGAATGTGGAGTAAACAGACAAACATTTTACTATCATTTTAAAGACATATATGATTTATTGGAATGGATATACAAAAATGAAGTTATAGATGAAATAGATAATAAAGATGAAGATTGGCAACAACGTTTTTTGTATATATTTAAATATGTATTAAAAAATAAAGAATTTGTGAAAAATACATATAATTCCATAAGTAGAGAGTATTTATTAAGATTTATTTATATGCAAACAAATAAATTATTAATAGATTTTATAGATAAAGAATCAGAGGGTATGAATATAAAAAAAGAAGATAAAAAATTTATGGCTGATTTTTATAAATATGGCTTTGTTGGAATCTTACAGGAATGGATAGAAGATGGGATGAAAGAGCAACCAGAGGTTATTATTAAAAAGTTGAATGATATTATTGAAGGTGATTTCAAAAAAGCACTAGAAAAAATGCAAAATTAAAATTATTATGCTTCATAGAGCTAGTATACTGTCAAATATAATAAACTATGAAGCATAAATTTGTTTTTATATATTTATACAAAAATATAAAAATGTCTAAAAACTATACATATTTAAATACTTGTATATTGAAAATTAAAAAAAATTGTTTTTATAATATTTCAATAACAAAGGAGGAATAAAATATGTATTATAGTAATGGAAATTATGAAGCATTTGCACACCCTAGAAAACCAGAAGGAGTAGACAACAAATCAGCATATCTCGTAGGAGCAGGGCTTGCATCACTTGCAGCTGCATGTTTCTTAGTAAGAGATGGACAAATGAAAGGTGAAAATATTCACATATTAGAAGAAGCAAAATTACCAGGAGGAGCATGTGATGGAATTGAAGATGCTCAAAAAGGATTTATAATCCGTGGTGGAAGAGAAATGGAAAATCACTTTGAATGTTTATGGGACTTATTCCGTTCAATACCATCATTAGAGACAGAAGGAGCATCAGTGCTAGATGAATATTATTGGCTTAATAAAAAGGATCCAAATTATTCATTAATGAGAGCAACAGTAAAAAGAGGTCAAGATGCACATACAGATGGAAAATTTACATTATCTGAAAAAGCATCAATGGAAATAATAAAATTATTTATGACAAAAGATGAAGATTTATATGATAAAAAAATAACAGATGTATTTACGGATGAATTTTTTAAATCAAATTTCTGGTTATATTGGAGGACAATGTTTGCATTTGAAGATTGGCACAGTGCACTAGAAATGAAATTATACATTCAAAGATTTATACATCATATTGGTGGATTACCAGATTTTTCTGCATTAAAATTTACAAAATATAATCAATATGAATCATTAATATTACCAATGGTGAAATACTTAGAAAGTCATGGAGTTCAATTCCAATATGACACAAAAGTTACTAATGTTTTATTTGATATTGATGGCAACAAGAAGACTGCTAAACAAATAATATGCATTCATAATGGTGAAGAAGAAACAATCAATTTAACAGTAGATGATTTAGTATTTGTTACAAATGGAAGTTGTACAGAAAAAGCAATGCTTGGAGACCAAAATACAGCACCAGATTTGACTATACAAAATGGCGAAGGTGCATGCTGGGACTTATGGAGAAAAATTGCAAGACAAAGTCAAGATTTTGGACATCCAGATAAATTCTGTTCAGATATTTCTAAGACAAATTGGGAATCAGCAACAGTTACAACATTAGATGATAAAATACCACCATATATAGAGAAAATCTGTAAAAGAGATCCATTTAGTGGTAGAGTTGTAACAGGTGGAATTGTTTCAGTAAAAGATTCCAATTGGTTAATGAGCTGGACAATAAATAGACAACCACACTTCAAAAATCAACCAAAAGGACAATTAGTAGTATGGGTTTATGGTTTATTTACAAACAAACCAGGAAATTATATAAAGAAACCAATGAGAGAATGTACAGGTAAAGAAATTACAGAAGAATGGCTATATCATTTAGGTGTACCAGAAGATCAAATAGAAGAACTAGCTACAAATTCAGCAAATTGTGTACCTTGCATGATGCCATATATAACAGCATTCTTTATGCCAAGAACAGCAGGAGATAGACCAAAAGTTGTTCCAGATGGATGCAGAAACTTTGCATTTTTAGGACAATTTGCAGATACTGTTAGAGATACTGTATTTACGACAGAATATTCTGTAAGAACTGCTATGGAAGCGGTTTATACATTATTAGATGTTGATAGAGGTGTTCCAGAGGTATTTGGTTCTTGCTATGATGTTCGTGTGTTACTTGATTCTACTTCTAAGATGATGGATGGTAAGAAATTGTCTGATATGAAGTTACCTTTTGCTACTGAACTTGTTGCTAAAAAGGCATTGAAAAAGGTTGAAGGTACTGTTGTTGAGGATTTATTAAAGAGATATAATTTGATATAAAATAGACTTTTGTGAGTCATCTTGGAGACGTATATTTTAGTGATATCGTAGTAAAAAAGGATATTTTGTAATAAAAATGATATAATAAAAAAGTAGAAATTTTCTGCTTTTTTATTGTTTTTATAGGTATAATTATATATAATGTAAAAAGTATTAAGAATTAAATGTCCTAAGAAGATATGTCCCAAAAAGGAATCCTAAGGATAGAAAGGATGAACATTGTGAAAAGAGAAGAAAGCATAGGTATTTTTGACTCAGGAATAGGAGGAGTAACAGTTCTAAAAGAAATAATAAAAATATTACCAAACGAAAATTATATATATTATAGTGATTCTAAAAATAATCCATATGGAGATAAAACTGATGAAGAAATAATTGAAATATGTGATAAAATTGTAAGTAATTTTATTGAACAGAAATGCAAGACAATAGTAATTGCTTGTAATACAGCAAGCGCAAAGGCTGCTAAAAGTTTAAGAGAAAAATATCCATATATACCGATAATTGCAATAGAACCAGCATATAAAATGGTATATGATTTTGCATTTGATAAGGTGACACTTGTAATGGCTACAAAGGGAACAATAGAGAGCGAAAAATTTCATAAATTATATAATAAATATGATAATCATAAAACTTATTTGATGGCTTGTCAGGGACTTGCTGATATTATTGAAGAGGGGAATAAAGAAAAAATCGAAAAATATTTGAAAAAAAATTTATCTAAATACATAGGAAAGGTCCATAATGTTGTTTTGGGGTGTACGCATTATCCTTTAATACAAGATGAAATAAAGGATGTATTGGGGGATGTTGAGTTTTTTAATGGTGCAGAGAGTTTGGCAAAACATTTAAAAGATATTTTAGAAGAAAATGATTTAGTAAATAATTCTGATGATAAAGGGAGAATTGAGTTTTTTGATTCTAGTAATTCTGAATATAAAAGAGAAAGATTTTTTAGCAATTTAAAAATAAATGTATTTAATTCAAAAAAATGTTCGTAAAAGTATTGACAAAATAAAATTCAAAATATATAATAAGACCAAACAAAAAATCGCAAATAATTTGTTCGATAAAATACAGAAAAATAAGTGTTATTACTAAATAATATGTATGATTGAACAATATAAAGTTTTTTAGGAGGTCTTTTTATGATATCAACCTTACACATTAAAAATATAGGAATAATAGATGATTTAAGTATAGATTTAAATGAGGGATTAAATGTATTAACAGGTGAAACAGGAGCAGGAAAAACTCTAATAATAGATTCATTAGGAATAATATCAGGTGGAAGATTTTCTAAGGAAATGATAAGAAAAGGAGAAACAAATTCATTTGTAGAAATATGCATGTATGAACCAGAAAATGAGAATTCAATAGATGGAAATATTATAGTATCAAGAGAAATAAATAGTAATGGAAAAAATATGTGCAAAATAAATGGAAGAATGGTAACTGTAAATGAGCTTAAAAATTTTATGAGTAAATTTATAGAAATACATGGTCAAAACGACAATCAAAGTTTGCTTGACAACAAATTTCATTTAAAATATCTAGATGGTTTTATTGGAGAGAAAATAATTGATATAAAAAGACAATATAAGGAAAAATATGAAAAATATTTAGAAATAAAACAAGAATTAAAAAATAATTATGGGGATGAAAAAGAAAGAGAAAGAAAACTAGATTTATTAAGATATCAATTTAATGAAATAGAAGAAGCTAATTTAAAAGTAAATGAGGAAGATAATTTAGAAGAAAAAAGAAAGCTAATGATAAATTCAGAAAAAATATCTAAAAATTTAAATGAAGCAGACATTGCAATAGGTGAAAATAGTATAGATAGTTTGAATGTGGCAATAAGGGCATTAGAAAAAATTGAAAATATAGACAAAGAGTATGAAGAAATTTCTAGTAATTTAAAAAATATATATTATGAATTACAAGAAATTTCAAGAGATATATCAGAACATAAAGAAGATGTATATTTTGATGAGCAAGAAAGAAATGAAGTTGAAGAAAGACTTGATTTAATCTATAATTTAAAAAGAAAATATGGTAATGATGTTAAGGAAATTTTGAATTATAAAGATGAAATAGAAGCGGAAATAAATCATATTGAAAATCTAGATGAATATAATAATAAACTAAAAAAAGAATTAAAACAAATAAAAGAAGAAATGACTCAATTAGCTAAAAAAATGAATGAATTGAGAACAGAATATGGAAAAGTTTTAAGTATAAATATAAACAAAGTTTTAGAAGATTTAGAAATGAAAAATGCTAATATAAATATTCATGTAGATTATAATGAAGATGAGTTCTTTGAAAATGGAAAAGATGTTGTAGAATTTTATATTACCACAAATTTAGGTGAAGATGAAAAACAATTGTCAAAAATAGCATCAGGTGGTGAAATGTCAAGAATAATGCTTGCAATAAAAAAAGTATTAGCAGATACAGATAAAATGCCAGTTTTGATTTTTGACGAAATAGATACAGGAATTAGTGGAAAGGCAGCAGGGGCAGTTGCAGAAAAATTAAATGGAATTTCTAAAAATCATCAAGTATTATGTATTTCACATCTACCAAGTATTGCAGCAATTGCTGATTATAATTATTTTATTAGTAAAAAAGTTGTTGAAAATAGAACAAATACAAATATAAAGTTATTAAATGAAAAAGAAGCTATTGAGGAAATTGCACGTATTTCTTCTGGCGAGATTAATGATGCTACTATTCAATATGCTATGCAATTAAGAAATAAAAAAGTAAGTTAATAAGTATAAAATTAAAAAGAATAGAGTAAAATACTACCAAAAAGAAAGGTGGTATTTGGGTATGAAAGATTATTTAGCAATAAAAAATATAGAGGCATTAGAAATATTAGATTCAAGAGGAAATCCAACGGTTCAAGTTGAAGTTATAACAGAAGGAGGATTTTCAGGAGTTGCTATGGTTCCATCAGGAGCATCAACAGGAAGCTTTGAAGCGGTAGAATTACGAGATAATGATAAAAGCAGATATATGGGAAAAGGTGTAAACAAAGCTGTTGAAAATGTAAATAAGAAAATAGCAAAAAAATTAATAGATATGAATGTTTATGATCAAAGAAAAATAGATAGAACTTTGATAGAACTTGATGACACATTAAATAAATCAAATCTTGGAGCAAATGCAATTTTAGGAGTATCCTTAGCAGTAGCCAAAGCAGCAGCAAATTCATTAGGAATGGAGTTATATAATTATATTGGTGGAATAAATGCGATGGAATTACCTATTCCAATGATGAATATTTTAAATGGTGGTAAACATTCTGATAATAATATTAATATACAAGAATTTATGATAGTACCAATAGGAAGTATAACATTTGCAGAGAGATTGAAAAGAGGTGTGGAGGTATATCATACATTAAAAAAAGTTTTGAAAGAAAAAGGACATTCTGTTGGAGTTGGTGATGAAGGTGGTTTTGCACCAGATTTAAAAAATGAGGAAGAAGCATTAGATTCTATAATAGAAGCAATAAAAAAAGCTGGGTATGAGCCGGGAAAAGATATATGTTTAGCACTTGATGTGGCAAGTACTGAAATGTATGATGAAGCTAAAAAAATAGGAAAAGATGGATATTATTTCTGGAAAACAGATATATTTAAAACAAAGCAAGAAATGATTGAGTATATTATAGATTTGACTGAAAAATATCCAATTATATCAATAGAGGATGGATTGGCAGAAGAAGATTGGGAATCATGGAAGAATTTGACTCAAAAAATAGGTAATAAAGTTCAATTAGTCGGAGACGATTTATTTGTTACAAATATTAAAAGATTACAAAGAGGTATTAAGGAAAATGTTGCAAATGCAATTTTGATTAAATTAAATCAAATAGGAACTTTAACAGAGACTCTTGATACAATACAAGAAGCAAAACAAAAAGGATATAAAACTATAATTTCGCATAGATCTGGTGAAACAGAGGATACAACGATTGCAGATTTGGCAGTTGCTGTAAATGCTGGACAAATAAAGACAGGAGCACCTTGTAGAACCGATAGAGTTGCAAAATATAATAGACTTTTAAATATAGAAAATCAGTTGATAGATTATGATATGTAAGAATAAAATAAAAATATGAATAAATATTGATAAATTCTTAGATTTAAATAATGTGAAAAACTTTACATTTTATGTAAAATACTATATAATATAAATGTAACTATAAATATAAGTTTTAGTTTAAAAGGAAAAAAAAAGATGAAGAAGCGGAAAAAAGTTTTAGAAGTAGTGCATGCGAGGGCAATGTCAAATGGGGTAAAGTTTTATGCCCAAAGACAGAGGGGATACATTGCTATATCAACAGTAGATGAAAATGGAACAGTTAAAGTACAGTGGTGTAATAAAAGAGAGTATATAAAAGAAAAAAGCTTTGCAGAAAAAATGTATGAAATAAAAGAGATGCTGTTTTACACACTCTGCCTGATGCCAATAGTCATTTTATTTGCAAATGTATTGGAGTGGTTTATGAGAAACCACAATGCAGGAGATGGTGCCTGCTTTTTCCTAGTAGGGTTTTCAATTACATTATTGTTGGGATTTTTTGAGAGTTATTTTATAAAAAGAAAGAGAAAAAATTTTTTTAAATACCATGCTGCTGAACACATGGTATGCAATGCTTATAAAGCATTGCAAAGAGTGCCAACAATTAATGAAATAAGGGAGTACTCTCGGTATAGTTCGAGTTGTGGAACAAATGCCACAACTGAAATAATTATTATTTTGCCGTTAATGAGTTTAGCGGAAAAAATTTATTATTTTTATAATTGGCCACCAATTGTACTAGTTATTATGACTGGGATCATAACCATATCAGTTCTAGTTCTAGAACGATATGGCTATCTGAATTTTCTGCAATATTTTACAACCGAGAAGCCAGACGAAATAGAGCTTCTAGTTGCAATCGAGGGATTGAAAATGTGGGAGGAGAAAGAAAAAATTGATTTTCCTCCTAGTTCTCCAAATGAGTTTAGCTGAAACTCATTTTTCTCCCCCATAACTGTAAAGTTATGGGGGAATTTCTTTTTATTATAAAATTATATTCAGATATATTATTAATAGAATATAAATATAGATATAGTTATTCAACTCTTCTTTGAGTTCTTTCATTTGTGGATTGACTATTAGAACACATTTTTTCATATTCTTTACATTTTATTTTATAATCCATTTGCATACATAAATATCTATAATAACAATAAGCCTGTTCATATTGAGCCATAGGATTAAACATAGGATCTCTATAAATTTCATTCATATCAGGATTACTAGGACTAGTAAAGCCATTCATTTGTTGAAAAGTAGAAAAATCCATAAAAGGTGGCATATTATTAAAATCTTTATCCATAAAACCAACTCCAATCATATAATAAATTATATTCAAAAAATAATATAAATATTCTATAAAAAAGAATATAATTGCGGTATATAAACCAAATTATTTTATAAATTAAAATTTAAAAAAGGAAAAATATTTATAGCAATAAAAGTATAAATGGCAGCAAAAAGTCCATGTAATAATTTTCCATATATATAAGGTTTAATTGACAAATCAGTTTTTGATGTAATACTTAAAACTTGAAGTAGGACAGATAAACCACCACATCCAAGCAAAAATGCTGTAATAATAACATTAGCTGAAATGTGTTTAATATTTATACCAGCAATTGAGCTAATACCATTAGTAATTTCTAGTAATCCAGTTAAAATTCCATAGATAAAAGAGTTGTCTATATGTAAAAAATTGAAAATTGGTGTAAGTACTAGAATTAAGCAATTTAAAATACCGCTGGATTTTAGAATAGATATTACACTAGAAAATATAACTACAAATCCACCTATCATTAAAATTGTAGAAATGCTATTAGTAATGCTTTTTCCAAGAACTTCTCCTAAATTAGAAAAAGTCACATTTTTATATTTTGAAGAAGTAGAAGTTTTTGTGCAAGTATAATCAGGATTGTTTTTTCCAAATTTCCAAAATCTAAAAATAATTCCGACAGTAATACAAGCTAAAACATGAGTTATAAGTAATAACAATCCTATTGTAGAATTACCGAACATACTTATTCCAACTGTTCCAACTATGAATAGAGGACCAGAATTATTCGTGAAACTTAGTAATCTTTCACATTCTTCTTTTGAACAGATGTTATTTTGTCTAAAATCGCACGCAATTTTTGCACCAACTGGATAGCCACTAATAAGTCCCATTATAAAACCAAAGGAACCTTCTCCTCTAATATTAAAAAGTGGTTTCATTATTTTGTTGAAAAATCTTCCCAAAAGATTTACAAAAGTAGTGTTCATTAATAATTCTGTTGCTACAAAAAATGGAAATAAAGCTGGTACGACAGAGCTTGCCCAAAGAGATAATCCTTTTTTTATGGCAGGCAAGTTACTTGTAGAAAATAATAATAGACTTGCTCCAAATGCTAAAAATATTAATGCAAATATATTTCTTTTTATTTTTAATACTAAGAAATGACATTTTGAAAACATATAATCACCACAATAAAGTGTATGAAATATATTTTATAAATATTTGTGTTTTGTATTGTAAAGTTTAGAAAATGTTGATATAATGATATACATAAAGTGATTTGTAAAATAAGAGATTATAATTTTTTTATTTTATGATAAGCAAAAAAATGAAAAGAAAGGAGTTGATATTATGTCTGAATCGCAAATACAAGCAATAAAAGACGTAATAAAAATGACACCTCGTCTTAGTGTGGATTGCTTAAATTCAATAAGAATTTTAATGGAAAAAGCAATTGAATCAGAATTGCTAAGATTAGAGCCAACAGTTATCCTTGATAATATGGATATTACTGAAAAAGTAATGTATTTAGATTATTTAATAGAAAGTAAAGAAAATAAGGAACAAGAGCTAAAAGATGCCGTGTCATTTGAAGAAGTACTAAAAAGAGAGGGGTTGACATTCGATGATTTACAAGATAAAAATTAGAACTAAAATGAATATAGACTTAGGGTTGGCAATTATAGAATTATCTATGAACAAAATTTAAATGAATTTATCATTCTAATAACAAAAGCCGAGAATAGAGGCCAAATTTATAAATCTATATAATCCTAAAATTTAAAGGATTTAGAATTCAAAACTCAAAATAAATAATTAATAAAATCAAAAAAATTCCCAAAACAAGTTTTAAAAATTGAATAAAAACCTAAAAAAAGCACATGCTTTATTTGGAGGTATGTGCTTTATGGAAAATAAATTTAAAAATCAAATATTAAGCGAAAATTTACAAAATCAAACAATACAAAATAAAAAAGAAACAATAAAATATGGAGAAGAAGAGGTAGAAGATACAACAAAATATGGAGAGTTTGTAACATCATATTTTGCGTGGGTACCAATGTCAAAACAAAAAGAAAATGTAGAAAAGTTAGAAAATATAACAAAAAAAAGAGAAAAATAAAGATAAAAATAGAATAGAAAAGAATAAAAACAAAATAAGGTCAGAAAAGGTCAAAAAATGAAATTGCATTATTTTTAAACCTGAGTATAATATAAATATAGGTCAAAGAAAGTCAAAGACAAAAATATAAATAATATAATGTCAAAAGTTTTTAAATTAAACATATCAAAATTAAAAAATAAAAGTTAAAAACGCACAAAAAGACAAAAAATTTAAAAGGAGGCTGATAAAATGAGAATGTCAGATGTAATAGAAGATTTTATCAAAGATTTATTTGATGAGGACGAAAGTGATTTAATAGAAATACAAAGAAATGAGCTAGCTCAACATTTTAATTGTGTACCATCACAAATAAATTATGTAATATCAACAAGATTTAAGCCATCACAAGGATATTATGTAGAAAGCAAAAGAGGTGGTGGTGGAAACATCAAAATTAGAAAAATAAATAATACGAAATCAGATTATATAATGCATATAATAAATAATGTAGGAAAAACAATTACAACAAATGACATTGATATTTTATTAAGTGATTTTTTAACATATAATATAATTACTGCTCAGGAAGCAAAACTTTTAAAGGTTGCAACTAGTGATAATGTTTTAAAACTTGACAAAGATATAAAGGATGAGGTTAGGGCAAGGATATTTAAAAATATGTTGTTAAATATAGAATAAAATAATGATCAATAGATTTTGAAAAATTGTGAGAAATTTATAGAAAATTTTTAAAGATATATAAATAAGAAGGAGTGATTAATATGTTATGTGAAAATTGTGGAAAAAGAGAAGCAAATGTAAGATATTCAGAAAATATTAATGGAGTAAAAAAGGAGATGCATTTATGTGAGGAGTGTAGCCGAAAATTAGGAATATCATCAAAGATGGATTTCAGTATGCCATCATTAGATATACCAAGCTTTTTTGGAAGTTTCTTAGAAGATTTTAGTACACCTGAATTTATGCCATTTTTAAATGAAGTAAAACAGTTGACTTGTGATAGCTGTGGTTCGACATTTGAAGATATAATTAATTCCGGAAGATATGGATGTGCAAATTGTTATGATGTTTTTGAGGATAGAATGGATCCAATTTTAAAAAAATTACAAGGTGCTAATAGACATAATGGTAGATTGGGAAAAATATCAGATAATAAGGTTAAATTTGAAGAGAAAGATAAAGTTCCTAATGAACAAGGAGCAAATGAGAGTAATAAATTAGAAAAATTACAAAATGATTTAAAACTTGCAATTAAAGAAGAAAGATATGAAGATGCAGCTAAATTAAGAGATGAAATTAAGAAAATGTCAAAATAAAGACATTTTCTTAAAAAATGAAAGGAAGTTGAAAAAAATGAATTGGTATTTACAAAGTGGTAAAGAATCAGATGTGGTAACAAGTACAAGAATCAGATTTGCAAGAAATTTACCAGAATTCAAATTTAATTTAAAAGATAAGAAAGACATAGAAAAACTAAAAAATAAAATAAAAGAAAATGTATATGCAATAGGATATGGATTAAAATATTTAGAACTAAAAGATATGGATGACATAACAAAAATGAGTCTAGTAGAAAAAAACTTAATAAGTCCAGAATATGCAGTACATAATGAAGATGGAGCAATCCTAATAAATGATGAAGAAAATATCTGTATAATGATAAATGATGAAGATCACTTAAAAATTCAAGTATTTAGTAGTGGTTTAGAATTAGAAAATACATTAAATTATGCAATAGAAGTAGATCAGAAAATTGAAGAAATTTTAGGATATGCAACAAGTAAAAAATACGGATATTTAACAAGTTTACCAACAAATTGTGGTACTGGATTAAAAGCATCTGTAATGGTACATTTGCCAGCACTTACAATAACCAAAAATATAAATAAAGTATTTTATACAATAAATAATTTTGGAGTTAATATAGTAGGTGCATATGGAGAAAACAGTAAAGAGTATGGAGATGTTTTTCAAATTTCTAATAAAAGAACATTAGGTGTTACAGAAAAAGAAATAGTTGAAAATATCAAAGTAGTTACAGAAAAATTAATTGAACAAGAAAGAAAGGCAAGAAAGTTCTTAGCAAAAGATACACTTGATTTAGAGGATACTATATACAGAAGTTATGGATTGTTAAGCAATTGTAGAAAAATATCTTTTGATGAGGCTCAAAAATTGATTTCAAATGTCAAGATAGGGACAGATTTGGGTATATTACCAGAGTTAAATGATAGTAAAGTTCAACAATTAATTTTATATACTAAACCTGCAAATATGCAAAAGTATTTAGGTGAACAGTATGAGGCGTTAGAAAGAGATATAAAAAGAGCAGAGGTTATAAAAAAGATAATGTCCATTTAGGGACGCTTCTTAAAAGAACATGAAAATGATGTGACAAAAAGATACGTCTCCTAAAGGACAAAAATGAAGGGAGTGAATTAAAATGACATACAAATTTACAAATAGAGCAAATAAAGCAATAGAAATTGCAAATGACATAGCATTAGAGCTAGGGCATAGCTACATAGGAACAGAGCACATATTATATGGACTAGCAAAAGAGGAAAACGGAATAGCATCAAAAGTATTAGAAAATCAAAATGTAACAGCAGATGATATTCTAAATAAAATTGAAGAACTAATTGGTAGAGATGAACCAATTGAAAATATAGTTGATTTTACACCAAGAACTAAAAGAGTTGTAGAATCAGCATTTATTGAAGCAAGAAAATTAGGATATAACTTTATAGGAACAGAACATCTTTTAATAGGAATATTAAGAGAAGGAGACTGTGTTGCAGCAAAAATCTTACTAGATTTAAATGTAAATATTCCAAAACTTTATAATGAAATAATAAAAGTCATAAATGAAGGAGAAGATTACAATTCAAATGATGATAGTACAAATAATGTAAATGGAGCAAAAAGAAGAGGCAAAGGTAGTTATAATCAAACACCAACATTAAATCAATTTGGAGAAGATTTAACTAAAAAAGCAGAAGAGGGAAAATTAGACCCTGTAATAGGAAGAAAACAAGAAATTGAGAGAGTAATTGAGATTTTATCAAGAAGAACTAAAAATAATCCATGTTTGATAGGTGAACCTGGTGTTGGTAAAACAGCAGCAGTTGAGGGGTTAGCTCAAAAGATAGCATCTGGTGATGTACCAGAAGTTTTGAAAGATAAAAGAGTTGTAACACTTGATATTTCTGGAATGGTTGCAGGTGCAAAATATAGAGGAGATTTTGAGGAGAGAATAAAAAAAGCTTTAAATGAAGTTAAAAAAGCTGGTGATATAATTCTTTTCATAGATGAAATTCATACAATTGTTGGAGCTGGTGCGGCAGAAGGGGCAATTGATGCAGCTAATATTTTGAAGCCATTACTTGCAAGAGGAGAGATTCAATTAGTTGGTGCAACAACTTTGAATGAATATAGGAAATTTATTGAAAAAGATGCAGCTCTTGAAAGAAGATTTAGCCCAGTTACTGTAAATGAGCCATCTGAAAAAGATACAATTCAGATTTTAAAAGGAATTAGAGATAAATACGAGGCACATCATAATGTAAAAATTACAGATGAAGCAATTGAAGCAGCAGTAAAATTATCCATTAGATATGTAACAGATAGATTCTTGCCAGATAAAGCAATTGATTTAATTGATGAGGCTTCTTCAAAGGCTAGGTTAAAAACATATACAGAGCCTGATAGTTTAAAAGAATTGCAAGAAGAAATTGAAAAGACAAAAAATGAAAAAGAAGAGGCTGTATTAAATCAAAAATTTGAAAAAGCAGCAGAGTTAAGAGATTCTGAGAAGGCTTTAAGAGAAAGATTTGAAGAAGAGCAGAGTAAGTGGAAAAACAAAAATACGAAATCAATTGTTACTATAACAGAAGAAAATATTGCTGAGGTTATTGCTAATTGGACAGGTATTCCTGCTAAAAAAATAACAGAGGATGAAAATGAAAAATTAAAAAATCTTGAACAAGAATTGCATAAAAGGGTTATTGGTCAAAATGAAGCAGTAGAAGCGGTTTCAAAGGCTATAAGAAGAGGTAGAGTTGGGCTAAAAGACCCAAAGAGACCAATAGGTTCATTCCTATTTTTAGGACCAACAGGTGTTGGTAAAACAGAACTTTCAAAAGCATTGGCAGAAGTCCTATTTGGAGACGAAAATGCGATGATAAGATTAGATATGTCTGAATTTATGGAACCACATTCTGTATCTAAATTAATAGGAGCTCCCCCAGGATATGTAGGTTTTGATGATGGTGGTCAATTAACTGAAAAAATAAGAAGAAAACCATATTCAGTAGTTTTATTTGATGAAATTGAGAAAGCTCATCCAGATGTTATGAATATGTTACTTCAAATACTTGAAGATGGTAGATTAACAGATAGTCAAGGAAGAACAGTAAATTTCAAAAATACAGTTATAATAATGACTTCAAATTTAGGAGCAAGACTAATTACAGATAGAAAACAATTAGGTTTTGCAAATCAAGATGGAAAAGAAGATTCTAAAAAAGAATATGAAGAAATTAAAAAAGAAGTTATGGCAGAATTGAAAAAAGAATTGAGACCAGAATTTATAAATCGTATTGATGAAATAATTGTATTCCATAAACTAAATGATACTGATATCAATCAAATTATAGATATCATGCTTAAAGAAGTTGTAAATAGATTAAAAGAACAAAAATATGATATCGAGTTTGAACCAGATGTTAAAGAAATGGTTGCAAAAGAAGGTATTGACAAAAACTTTGGTGCAAGACCTTTAAGAAGAACTATTCAAAATTTAGTTGAGGACAAATTGGCAGAAGATATTTTGGATGGTAAATTGGTTAAAGGTAAAGTTAATAAAATAACAAAAAAACAATTGAGACAGTCATAAACTGTCTCAATATTCATCTTCATCAGAGTCTGTATTATTTTTTAAATAATCTAAAATATCTTTATCAGATATTTTAAGTACTTTAATAAGCTTTTTTAAAGTTTTTACAGTAGTTTTTGATTCATTATGTTCTAAGCGTTGCAAGTGTCTCCAACTTATATCTATTTTTTCAGCAAGTTCTTCTTGTGAAAAACCATTTTTTTGTCTATATTCTTTAATCATGTAGAAGCCTCCATCTATTTTTGTGATAATTATGTCATAATTGAAATTAAAAAACTATGATAAAAGTATCATAGAACCTTGACAACAAAATTGATTAATATGAACAATTGCGATATTTATATAATAATTAAATTATTATTAATTGATGCTGACATTTAAAAATGTAAAAATAGAGGAATAATACTTGAAAAGTATTCTTTTTTAGTATAAAATTGTATCAACTAGCAAAAATAGGTAAAAACTATAAAATAATAATAAAATAAAATTAGGCAAAAGCCTAAAAGAAAGAAGGAATGGAAATGAACAAAAAAACAGTAAAAGACATCGATTTGAAAGGAAAAAAAGTATTTGTAAGATGTGACTTTAATGTACCAATGGACGAAAATCAAAACATCACAGACAACACAAGAATAAAAGCAGCATTACCAACAATAAAATACCTATTAGAACAAAATTGCAAAATAATATTAGCATCACATTTAGGAAGACCAAAGGGAGAAGTAAAACCAGAATACTCACTAAAACCAGTAGCAAAAGAACTATCAAAGCTACTAGGAAAAGAAGTAATAATGGCAAATGATGTAATAGGAGAAGATGCTACAACAAAAGCCGAAAACCTAAAAGAAGGCGAAATGTTGCTACTTGAAAATGTTAGATTCCATAAAGAAGAAACAGATAATGATCCAGAATTCGCTAAAAAATTAGCATCAATGGCAGAAATATTTGTAAACGATGCATTTGGAACAGCACATAGAGCACATGCATCAACAACAGGAATAGCAGATTATATCCCAGGAGTATCAGGATTCTTAATAGAAAAAGAATTAAAATTCCTAGGAAATGCTGTAAATAATCCAGAAAGACCATTTGTAGCAATACTTGGAGGAGCAAAAGTTTCAGATAAAATAGGAGTAATTGATAGCTTATTAGATAAAGTTGATACATTAATGATTGGTGGAGGAATGGCATACACGTTCTTTAAAGCACAAGGATATAATGTAGGAAATTCACTATGTGAAGTAGAAAAAACAGGATTAGCATTAGAAGCTATGGAAAAAGCAAAAGAAAAAGGCGTAAAATTATTATTACCAATAGACACAAAAATAGGAAAAGAATTTAAGCCAGATACAGAAAGTAAAACAGTAGCATGGACAGAAATACCAGACGATTGGGAAGGATTTGATATTGGAGAAAAAACAATAGAAATGTTTAAAAATGAATTAAAAACTGCAAAAACTGTCATTTGGAATGGACCACTAGGATTATTTGAATTTGACCAATTTGCAATTGGAACAAATGAAATAGCAAAAACTCTTGCAGAATTAGATGCAACAACAATAATTGGAGGTGGAGATTCAGCAGCAGCAGTAGAAAAAGCAGGGTTAGCCGATAAAATGACACATATTTCTACTGGTGGTGGAGCTTCATTAGAATTCTTAGAAGGTAAAAAATTACCAGGAATCGAGTGCTTACAAGATAAATAAAAAATAAGGACTGGAGAACGGAGTTAAATTTTGTTCCCAATCCAAAAATTTGAATGGAGAGAAAGTTATGAGAAGAAAAGTAATCGCAGGAAATTGGAAAATGAATATGCTTCCAAATGAAGCAATAGAATTTATAGACAAATTGACACCATTAGTAAAAGACACAGAAAATGAAGTAATACTATGTGTACCATATACAGATTTATTTTATGCACTATTAACAGCACAAAATACAAATATCAAAATAGGAGCACAAAACATGCACTTTGAAGAAAGTGGAGCATATACAGGAGAAGTTTCAGGAAAAATGCTAAAATCAATTGGGGTTGAATATGTTATAATAGGACACTCTGAAAGAAGACAATATTTTAACGAAACAGATGAAACAGTAAACAAAAAAATAAAAGCCGCATTTGCAAATGATTTAAAACCAATTGTATGTGTAGGAGAAACATTAGAACAAAGAGAAGCAAATCAAACACAAGAAATTATTACAAAACAAACAGAACTAGCATTAGAAGGATTAACAGAAGAACAAGTTCAAAATACAATAATTGCATATGAACCAATTTGGGCTATTGGAACAGGTAAAACAGCAACATCTGAACAAGCAAATGATGCAATAAAATCTATTCGTGACAAAATTTGTCAAATCTATGGACAAAATGTAGCAAACGGAGTTATAATACAGTATGGAGGTAGCGTAAAATCAAGCAATGCAAAAGAATTGTTTGAAATGTCAGATATAGATGGTGGCCTAGTTGGAGGTGCAAGTTTAAAATCTGATGAATTCGCTAAAATAGTAAATTATGCAGATTAATGATATATTATCAATATAATTAATAAAATGTATAATTACAAAAGCATAAAGGAAGGAGGAATATGTTAGTAATAAGCTGACATAGACTAAAAATGAAAGATAAAGTAACAATGCTAATGATATTAGATGGTTTTGGAGACAACAAAAACAAAGACGGAAATGCTATAAAACTAGCAAATACACCTAATATTGATAAACTAATGAAAAAATATCCAAACACAGACATATTTACAAGTGGATTACATGTAGGACTACCAGAAGGACAAATGGGAAATTCAGAAGTAGGACACACAAATATAGGTGCAGGAAGAATAGTATATCAAGAATTAACAAGAATAACAAAATCAATAGAAGATGGAGACTTTTTCAGTAATCCAGAATTTATAGCTGCAATTGAAAATTGTAAAAAACACAATTCAAAATTACACATTCTAGGATTAGTATCAGATGGAGGAGTTCACAGCCACAACAGACATTTATATGGATTATTAGAAATGGCTAAAAGAAGAGATTTTGAAGATGTATATGTTCACTGTTTCTTAGATGGTAGAGATACTCCACCAGCATCAGCAGAAACTTATGTTGCTGAATTGCAAGAAAAAATGAAAGAAAAAGGAATTGGAAAAATAGCATCACTTTCAGGAAGATTTTATGCAATGGATAGAGATAAGAGATGGCAAAGAGTTCAAAAATGTTATGATGCACTAGTAAATGGAGAAGGAGAAAAAGCAGGAGATCCAATAAAAGCAATTGAAGATTCTTATCAAAAAGAAGTATTTGATGAATTTGTTGTACCAACAGTAATTTGTAATGGAAATGAACCAGTTGCAAAAATAGAGGAAAATGATTCTGTAATATTCTTTAATTTCAGACCAGATAGAGCAAGAGAAATAACAAGAGCCATAGTAGATCCAGAATTCGATGGATTTGAAACTAAAAAAATGAACTTATATTATGTATGTTTCACAAGTTATGATGAAACAATGCCAAATGTACATGTTGCATTCAAAAAAGAACCACTAAAAAATACATTTGGAGAAGTTGTAAGTGAAGCAGGATTAACACAATTAAGAATAGCTGAAACAGAAAAATATGCACATGTAACATTCTTCTTTAATGGTGGAGAAGAAAAACAATATCCAGGAGAAGACAGAATATTAGTACCATCACCAAAAGTAGAAACATATGATATGAAACCAGAAATGAGTGCATATGAAGTTACAGACAAAGTATGTGAAGCATTAGAAAATGATAAATATGATGTAGTAATTTTAAATTTTGCAAATACAGATATGGTTGGACACACAGGAAGTTTACAAGCTGCAATTAAAGCAGTAGAAGCAGTAGATGAATGTGTAGGAAGAATTGTAAAAATAATAGAAGAAAAACAAGGAAATCTATTAATAACAGCGGACCACGGAAATGCAGAACAAATGATAGATTATAAAACAGGAGAACCACATACAGCACATACAACAAATCCAGTGCCAATTATACTTGTAACAGCTAATAAAAATTATAAACTAAAAGAAAATGGAAAATTAGCAGATTTAGCACCAACAATGCTTGACTTAATGGGAATTAAACAACCAGAAGAAATGACAGGAGAAAGCCTATTAATCAGAGAATAGGGGTAAATATGTTAAAACATACAAAGAAAATAAAAGAGATGTACGAAGACATCCAAAGGCGCATATTTTATATGATTCCAGAAAAATGGGATAAAATGTATTTATATGCATCAGTATCAGACCTTATAGATAGACGAAAAACAGGGGAATTATTCTTCTATTATATTCCAAAAGGAATATTTAAGAAGAACCCTGTAAATGTCTATGAAATACCACAAAAATTTAATTTAGATGAAAAAAAATATCAAAAATTAGTAAATATATTATATGAAAAAATTGTAGACCTAAGAGAAGAATTTAAAAAATTAGAAGTTACATCAACATGGTCAAATCTTACTATGAAAATTGAAGGAATAAAGTTTAAAGTTGAATATGATTATGAAGACTTGACTAAATCAAAATTTTCAAGTTATGAAAGACATATTATTTGGAGATATAACAATCTTGGAATTAGGGAAGAACAGTTGAGCAAAGAAGAACATAAAATTATTGAAAGATATTTACTAGGTGAAAAGGTTGTAAAAAGAAGAGAAAGATATGAAACTGGTATATACATAAAAAATATAAAAAACATAGTTGACTATGATACTGAAAATTATGATAGTGAACAAAATATAGAGTATGTTGCAACTAGGGATGAGAAAATTATAAACCAGATTATTATGTCCAATGGGCAAATAAAATAAAATAACAAATCAACGCAAAAGCGAATGAAAGGAGCAAAAAAAGATGATTTATTCAAAAGAATTAGAAGGAATGTGTAAAGTAGCAAAAGGAGTAGACCATGGACCAGCACCAATTCCAGAAGAAGGAAAATGGGTAAAAGCAAAAGAAATTAAAGATATATCAGGTTTAACACATGGTATAGGATGGTGCGCACCACAACAAGGAGCATGTAAATTAACATTAAATGTAAAGGATGGAATAATCCAAGAAGCATTAATAGAAACAATTGGATGTTCAGGAATGACACACTCAGCTGCAATGGCAGGAGAAATTTTAACAGGAAAAACAATATTAGAAGCATTAAATACAGACTTAGTATGTGATGCAATAAATACTGCTATGAGAGAATTATTCTTACAAATTGTATATGGAAGAACACAAACAGCTTTCTCAGAAGGAGGACTTCCAGTAGGAGCAGGTCTTGAAGACCTTGGAAAAGGACATACAAGCCAAGTTGGTACAATATATTCAAGTACATTAAAAGGACCAAGATACTTAAATTTAGCAGAAGGATATATAGTTGAAATTGGTTTAGATAAAGATGACCAAATAATAGGTTACAAATATGTTCATTTAGGAAAAATGATGGATAACATTAAAGCAGGAATTGATCCTAAAGAAGCAATAGAAAAAGCTTCTGGTACATATGGAAGATTTGATGAAGCGGTTAAGAAAATTGACCCTCGTGAAGCTTAAAAACAAATGAAAAGTAGCATATTGAGTTGTCAAATTATTAAATTTTAAAATAATAGTAATTATATTAGAAGTTGGAAATTAGAAGTTAGAGGTTAGAAAAGTAACCTCCAACCTCAAATCTCAAACTTCCAACATCTAAATACATTTTTTAATATTTATTTTGATAATTAAAAAGTAGGGGTTAGCATTTTTTGGGAAACCCAAAATGGGGATAATATAATGAAAAAGTTTGGATTAGATGAAAAAGTTATAGAGGAAATAGTTAAAGTTATTGCAAATTATGCAGAAGTTGAAAAAGCCGTAATATTTGGTTCAAGAGCAAGAGGCGATTATAGAGACGGTTCTGACATAGACCACTAATAATTTGGATGAGGCCCGACTGGAATGCGAGCTTTCAGAACGTTCGCT
>OHAQ01000857.1_pt1 | contig 24394 bp, 20 predicted proteins | sample 1577111 | NCBI WGS metagenome assembly OHAQ01 (sample SAMEA3541549, study PRJEB24748) | human gut metagenome | biome: human gut; feature: human-associated habitat; material: faeces | place: China | collected 2012 | reverse complement strand
TACAGCGCGATCATCCTCCGGCAGCCCAAACGCCTTTTTCGCGCCGGAGCGCCTGTTTTTATGCTTCGAGCGCGGACAGGACATCGTCCCAGACGCCTGGGAAGATGCAATATTCGATCAGCGTCAGCGCGTCTGTCGGGTCTTCGCCGGACGAGAGCGCAGCTTCGAACGCGGACGTGTCTTCCAGACGGTAGATCGCGCCCGCGCCGCTTTCGTCGTACAGGGCCGCGACGCCGCCGGACTCGAATTGCAGCCAGACGATGGGCTCGCCCTGCGTGTCGCTCGGCTCCGGGTCCATGATGTTGAGCGTGATCACGAGCAGCTTCGCCCGCTTTTCCGTCAGGACCTGCTGCGCCCAGCCGTCTTCCGTGCGGGTATAGGCCGTGACCGTCCCGCCGGAGAGCGTGTCGTAGGGGGCGAAGGTGTACGGGTCGGCGGGAGCCGGTTCATTCTTGTCCCAGAAGTGATAGGCGTTCAGACCGCCGAAGCTGATGTGTGAGACTTCATCTGCTTCGACGCGGATCAGCATGAACAGGTCGCCGGACGTGAGCTCGTACAAGTCATACGGAATCTCCTGATCGTTTTCGATCATCGTTTCATGCGTCCACACGGCGTCCGGATACGCAGCATCGACGGCCTCCTGCGGACTGCCGATGCCGATACCGGTATCCAGCGTCCAATCGCATTGGTAGTACTTCCTTACTTGGAAAGTTCCAGAGAATCTACAGACCGTGCTGCATTGAATGAGGTGGCAACTGCATTTAAGTCTGCTGCATCCGGAAATGAAAAATTTGCAAAAGAGGCAGCAAATCTGAACTCTTCAGGAAAACTGATTACTGGTTTGTCAGATGGTCTGCAGAAGAAAATCAATGGTTATCTTGAAAGGACTGTACAGAATACAGAAAGCGCATTTTCTTCAGAAGCTTGTAAGGATGCAAAGTTCTATTTTGCAAAGGATGCTAGCAAGGGATTCTTTGTATACATCAGTAAAGATGGAAGTAAGCCAGTTGAAGATTCTGATGGTACGGCATATAGTAGTGTAAAATAATCAATAATTATTTGATTTAATCTAAAAATTTACAAGGGAGAGCCCGCTATGGCATTGGAACACTTTATCCTCTACATAATTGTATTCTTGTATGGCATCATAATAGGAAGTTTTCTTAATGTATGCATATACCGGATGCCAAAGGGGGAAAGCGTTGTCACGGTGGGCTCCCATTGTATGAGTTGTAAGCGCTCTTTGAAGTGGTATGATTTGTTTCCCGTGTTCAGTTATTTGGTGCTTCGTGGCAAATGTCGATATTGTGGAGCAAAGATTTCAATTCAGTATCCGCTTGTCGAACTGGCAAACGGGATTTTATACGTTTTAGTGGTTGCTATCTGCGGATTGAATCCGGACAGTATCCTTTGGTGTGTCCTTACTTCTATCATGATAGTCATTGCGGTGACGGATTTGAAGACAATGAAGTTTCCGGCTGTCTGTGAAATTTTGATGATTGTCGTTGGGGTAATTCATTTATTCTTTCATGCGTCACAGTGGCTGTATTACATCGCAGGCGCTTTGTTTATGGGAGTATTTTTACTTGTGTGCGCACTTCTGTTTAAAAAGGTTACGGGAAAAGCAGGACTTGGTCTAGGCGACATTGAATTCATGGCGTGTGTTGGCTTGTGTATCGGATTTGGACATTCTTTACTGGCACTGATTGCCGGTTGTCTGCTTGGTGCAGTGATTCAGGGGGGGATTCAGTTATACCATAAAAAATCAGGAAGATTTCCAACAACTCCTTATCTGGCGATGGGAGTTTATCTTGTTTTGTTATGGGGCGATACCGTGTTAAATTGGTACGTCCGTACTTTTGTATATTAACATTTGCCATTTTTAGAGTGCTTTATCATAAAGCATTGTAAAAATGGCGAAAGGGATTATAGGAGGATGAATGAATGGCAAAAAAAGTAATTGTTGTACGAATTGGTACAAATGAAGTTCAGATTGTGCATATGGAATATACGGCAAATTATCCGACCGTATATGGCTGTGTACGTTTTCCTACGCCGGAAAATGCAGTAAAAGACGGTATGATTATAGAGGTTACTGAACTGGCAACCTGCATCCGGAAAGCATGTGCAGATAAAGGGATTCGCACGAAGGATGTTATTTTTACCGTAGCGAGCGGAAAGATTGCAAGCCGTGAAACCAGTGTTCCAATTGCTAAAAAGAAAATGAAAATCCAGCCGTTAGTTATGGCAAAAGTGTCGGATTTGTTCCCGATTGATGTGGAAAAATATATTTTTTCTTATGTGGAACAGGGGGAACCGAAGAAAACAGATGAGGGCGGACTTATTCAGGATGTCATGGTGTTTGCAGCACCGTCTGATTTGATTGATTCCTATTACACACTTGCTAATGCGGCAGGACTTCATATTGAATCAATTGATGCTGATGGAAACGCTGTTTTCCAGGTGATGCGCCGTCAGGTTAAAAGCAAAGAGGGCGTTACAATGTCGATTCAGATTAACCAGTCGGCAACGCTTGTTAATATTATCAGTGATAATAAACTTTTGCTACAGCGAGTAGTTCCGTATGGAATTAACGTATTTACAGAGGTTCTCTTGCAAGAACCGGTATTTCAGGTGCAGACGGAAGAAGAAGCCTATACACTTCTGAAACGGAATCGTGTGATTTTACACAACTTAAATTCAGAAAATTCTGAGAATAATCCGTCATTGGATAAAAGAATTGAAGTGACAGATAATGCGTCTTATCTGATTGGCAATATTGGACGAGTGATTGAATATTATAATTCCAAATACAAAGACCGGCCGATACAGGAAATTATTTGCATGGGAAAAGGCTGTGCAGTAGCAGGAATTCATGAACTGTTGTCAAATGAACTGGGAATCCAGACACATACGCCGGAAGAACTTGCAGGCGTTCGCTTTAACCGTAAAGTAAATATTAACGCTTATATTTTACAGTATATTAACTGTTTTGGAGCTGTTTTTGATTCGGTTCATTTTGTATCCAACGCCGTGCGTCAAAAAGAAGAAAAGAAAGGCTCCATGACAGGCGCAGTCCTGATTTTTGCAGGCTGCCTTTTGATTAGTATTTTAGTGGGTGGCTTTTCTGTGATGCGATTGTTGCAGGAAAAAGAAACCAACCGTATGTGGACGAACCGCGTACAGGCGATGGAACCGGTAGAGTCTGAATTCGCTGCCTTGCTGGAAGAGGTAGTGAATCGGAAAATGCTCGATGTGTTTGATTTATATTGTGATAATAAAAACAATCATTTTCATGCCTTGTTAAAGAGTATGGAAGCACAGTGCCCGAAATCCTTTAAGATTCAGAGCATTACCAGTGATGAAGAAAAAGTTACGATTAATGCAATCAGTACCGATAAACTTTTATCGCTGTCTGCCCTGCAGATTCAGCTTGAAAAAATTGATGGAATTTCCAGTGTGAAAATTGATTCGATTACCGAGACCAATGAAGCACTGACAAAGAAGAAACAATATTCATATACAATAACCTTTGCCTACAATAAAGTGGTGGATGCGAATGAAAAAGCATCTGAGATAGAGGGCAGTCAGACAGAGTAAAAAGAGAGCGGGGATGAAATGATGAAGAATGGATTGACAACCGTACAAAAACGATTGATATTGATTCTTGGCGGATTATTGATTCTGCTTGGAACCGTGATATTTGTATTTCAAAGAAATATGAAGCAGGCAAATCGTTTGAAAACGGATTCCGGTCAGAAAATGAATGAAGTGAATTATTTAAGTGATTTGCAGATTCGCGTAAATGAGATGAATGCTTCTCAGGCAAAGACGCAGAAGGAAATTCAGAAAAAATCGCAGACGTATCCGTGCAAGATGACACAGCAGAAAGCGATTAGCAATATTTACAAAATGTCAGTGGCAAGTGGTGTTCGTCTGCGTGCAATACGTCCGCAGGCAGATAAGACCTTTTTTAAGGATGGGAAGTTTATTGTGACAACAGGAACCGGTGATGATGCGGAGCAGTCCACAGACTCCGAAGAAACGACGCTGAGTGATGTGGAAAAGAATCCGGAGAAAAAAGTTTCTGTTATGAAGATGGTTGGAAAGGCTTCTCCTTATGAAATTGAGCTGACCGGCACGAAAAAACAGATTTTAAAGGCAATTGACTGGGTGGCAAAAAATGAAGAACCAATGTCGGTTGTATCGATTAACCTTACATTTGATAACAGTACCGGAAAATTAAGTGGAACGATTCTAGTTCACTTTTTCAGCCTGAACGGAAATGGAAAGGCATATGTTGAGCCGGATATTTCAGGCATCATTCTTGGAAATGAAGATGTTTTTGGTACGTTTAAGAAATAAGGAATGTATAAGTTGTATGTGAGTGAAGGGAAGTGAGAGAATGAAAAGACAGGTACAGGGGTTTTCGCTGATTGAAGTATTGATTGCGATTGCCATTTTGGGTGTCGCTTCATTGGCTCTACTTTCCTTTTTTTCGAGTGCAAATTTTTATTCATCAACCGGTAAGAGCACGCAGGAAGCAGATCTTGTGGCACAATCGGTATTAGAAGAGGTAGACTCCTGCAAGACACTTACGGATATTGACAGTCAGTTGATGGCGGCAACAGGCAGTGCGTGGACGCTTGTGAAAAAAAAGAACAAGCAGATGACATTGTCTAAAAAAGTCACATTAAATGGCTCTGATTATCAGGCACGCGTGTTATTTGATTATGATTATGACACAACGGATTCTGAGGGAAACCAGGTGGAATCCAAATACAATAATTATGAGCAGCCAAAGCTGCAGGAAATTTATTCGGCAAACAATGCCGTTATTGTTGAATCTGACCAGATGCAGGCGGCGGTAAGTCATTTTTACTACAAAAATCCGAGTGTCAGCAAAAGCACAATTGAAAATGGACTTTCAAGAGATATTGTGATTGATATTCAGAATGATACGGAACAGGAAGGCATTTACCGGATTGATGTTTTCTACCGTTATTCATATAATGGGTCTGAGTTTAGCGCGGTAGTGAAAAACCAGAAAGCGGAAAAAGAGACATTAGAAAATATATACATTTTATATAATCTTCTTCATGACAATGCATTGACGGATTCGGTTGAAGTGAATCTGGGAGATTTATCAATTGACGAAGCAAAACAGTTGAAGTTTTATTTCATATGCCAGAAAGGAGATGCAGCACCGGTGGCCGGCTATAAAATTATGCTTAGTGGCTCCGGAAATTTCTTACAGCCTGTTTATTATACAAACGGGGCGTCTCTTTCTGCCGGAAGTTTTCAGACAGATTTTGTTACCCATGAAAAGCAGGAGAGAATCGCTGGTGTTACGGTAGATGTTTATGAAGCGTCAGAAACGAATTATTCAGAGGATAATCGAATTGTCCGTTTGCAATCATCGAAGGGGGCGTGAAAAGGATGCGAAATACGATAAAAAATATTTGGCATAGAGAAAGAGAGGGTTCCTCATTGGTTACCGTAATCATTGGGATTCTTTTTATTGCTGCCATTGGAACGATTCTTTTGACGATTGCAAGCCGTTATTTGATTTCAGTAAATGTTGACCACAACGCATCGGATAATTTTTACCAGACCGAAGGAATTCTTGAGGAAGTAAAGACCGGACTTTTGGAGTATGCCGGGGATGCAGGAGAAGAAGCTTATAAAGATGTGGTGGAGCATTACACAAAGACAAAAGACAGTATGCACAAAACTTTTTCCGAAAAGTATATCAGTTTGCTGGCATCAAAACTGATGGGATATTCGTATGCGTGGGATGAAAGCAAAGTGGGAACGGAGCAGAACTGTGACCTTTCCATTTTGAAGAAATTGTCGAAAGTTCCGGATGCCGTTACAACGCAGAAGGGAACGAACTTAGCATTTGTGATTGATGTGGATTCGGATAACCAGTATTCGCTGACCATTAAAAATATGATGATTGACTATACGGACGCTGCGGATTACCGCTCGACGATTCGCACCGATATTTGCATGAAGGTGCCGGATTACAAATTTGAGGGGGATTCTACGTTAGAGGAGATTAAGGATTACATTGTAATTTCGGATTCTTCTTTGGCGGTTGCAAATAATGATAATAACAAAGGTGTCACTTTCCGGGGAAATATTTATACCGGGGATAAAGATGCCGGTATAAAAGTAGAGAGCCAGAATGCAGCCTATTTTTACAGCCCGACCATTATCAGCAGAGGAAGTCTTGATTTGCTTGGCGGTGCGACGGTTTCTTTACAGGGTGAAAAAGCAGCGGGAAATCTGTGGGTACAGAACATCCGCCTGAAATCACAGGGGATGGATTCGGAGTCAACGCTGCAGACAAAATTGGATTTGAATGAAAATGCTTATGTGGCAAATGATTTGGATATTGAGGCAAACAATTCGATTGTTACCCTTTCCGGAAAGTATTATGGCTACAGTTATAATGAGCAGAATACAAAGACAACATCGACGGCGCGCTCTGATTACAGCAGTGCGATTTTGGTGAATGGATTAAATACAACGTTGAAAGCAAAAAATTTGGATAAGCTGATTCTTGCCGGAAGAACTTTTGTTTCGAGAAACGATGAGAGCGGAAATGCTAGGGTTTCCGATATTATGATGGGTGAGTCCATCGCAGTAAAGAGTAATCAGATTGCCTATCTTTTGCCGGATGAGTATATTATTCCGGAAGATGGAAGAGATGCACAGGATACACACAATCCGGTGATTCGAGGAGAAAAAGTTTCAATTGACAAAACGGCACTTTTAAATTCGAATATTGGAAAATACTTAGACTCTGCCGAGCCATATACGGCGAACTATAGTAACTCCGGCGGCTATGTATTTTATTATTTGAAATTTAAAGATGAGAAGAATGCAAACGAATATTTTAGAAATTACTATCAAGGTTCAAAAGAGGAAGATGGAGAAACCGTATCCAATAAGGACCAGCTCGATGAGCGGGCAAAACCGTATGTATCTACGGTGGATGATACGAATATGAAATTTTCTTCAGAACTATTTTTGGTTGCCGGTAATGTGATTCAGAATTATTATGCGGCGGGTGGAAGCAGTATGCAGTCCGATAATTATTTTAATAATGCCGGAAATCCAAATGAAGAATTGTTAGCGGATGGCAGAAAGCAGGGTCAGGATTATGTGGGGTATCAGTTATCCCTTCTTGCCTCCGGGGCAACGGGAAGTATGCGTTTGCCGGAAAATGCAAATGCACTGGTAGCAGACCGGCTGATTGATTTTTCTAAATTAACGACGGTTATGACAAAGAAAGATGAAAAAAATTCCGGTGTAATTTATGCGACACCGGGAGATTATGTTGTAGATGGTTCGATGAAAAAGGGAATTATTATTGCCGGTGGTGATGTCGAAGTACAGAGTGATTTCGAGGGACTTATTTTAGCCAAAGGAAAAGTGACAACGACAAGAAGTAATTTGAACTTAAAATCCAATATGGTTTTGGTTGGAAAACTTTTGGAAACGGCAAAAAGTGACGATAAATTGAAAGAACTGTTTTATGGATATACCGGACGTGGTGTACAGAATGCAACGGATTTTTCATCCTGTATTTCGTATGAAAACTGGGAGAAAAACTCTTATTAAGCGGAAAACACATTGGAAAGGAGGCAGCGGACATGGAAAAAGTAAAAGAAAGAGATGGATTTTCCTTAATGGAAATGATAATTGTTATTGCCATTTTGGGAATGATTACCGGTGGTATTGCGGTTACTTATAATATGGTCCGTTCTGCCGATGTAAAGGGGATGGCTTATGATATTGATTCGAGCCTGACGAACTTGAAATCCAAAAACATGGGAAGCAATAAGCAGTTATTTATGCATTTGTATAAACAGTCAGAAAATTATTTTATTGATTATACCGAAGAGGAAAGTTACACCCCGTCAGGGGAAGGAGAGTCGGTTGGCGAATCCGGCATTTCCCTCAAATATGATGGAAAAGAATTGACGGACGGAGAGGTCATCACGATAGGAATTCAGAAAAAAGACGGTGCATTTTCCGTTGGTCCTGAAGAAATTGAAGTTTATGACAATAATGTAAATGATTACATGGTATATCTGGTGAAGGATACCGGTAAACACTATGTGGAAGAATTACAGTAAAGAGTTGATTGTGGAAGGTGATTGTATGAAAGGAAAAGTACGAGCGGGATATTCGCTGATTGAATTAATGATAGCCATGGCGATTTCAGCTATTGTTCTTACGGCAATCATTGGTCTGATTGGTTTTGCTACGAGAAACATGAGAATTACACAGACCTCGGTGGATTTGCAGAATCAGGCAAAAGAGACATTAAACCACATGACGACTTATGTGATGGAAGGAAGCCGTGTCGAATGGGATGACAATAAAAAACAACTTACAATAACAAAGGATAAAATCGGTGCAGATCATAAGCCGGAGAGTTCGCTTGCAAGTTATTACTGGCAGGATGGCGATGCCGTTTATTTTGTAAAGGACACTGAGACGAAGAAGGCGGTTTTGACCTCGGATAAAAAACATCTTTTATTAGATCATGTAAAAGATTTTACATGTGAGAAAAAAGAAGATAAAGAGAAAAAGCAAAAGGATATTCTCCATATTTCACTGCAGTTGAAAAATGAAGATATGGCAGAGTTTACCTGTGATAAAGAAGTTATGATGAGAAATCAGTAAAGGAGGCGGTTTTTTGAGGACAAGAAAGAAAATATGGTTTTTATATAGTTTGATTCCAATTGTAATCGCCATTGTTGTAGGTATCGGCATTTATACAAGAGCATTTGGTATGTTTAGTCCGAAAGAACCGTATGTGAAAGGGGAACCGGACTCAATTGCTTTGGATTCTGTGACGGATGAAGGAAAGAACTGGATTGGCGAAATGGGTACCGGAGCGAAACCGGCAACCTCGGATGTGCCGACCTGCGAAGGAAAAAAAGGAACAAAAGATAATCCGTTTGTGATTTTGGAGATTGTTGCAGACAAGGCGCAGCAGCAGATGGGGTATCTTGCGATGGATGAAAATGAGACGAAACCGCTGGATATTTTGCAGTACGGCATTGATACTGCCGCAGAGCAAAAACGTTCTTATGTTCCGGGCAGTTCTTCTATTATGGGACAGGATAATTTGAAAGAAATCGGACAGTGGTTCTGCAACTGGAAATATTCGGTTTATAAAATTGGAAAAAAGGCAGAAAAAGAATCCATTCCTTACACAGAGATTGCCAAGTTATATAATGTTGAGATTACATCAAATGATTTAGAAAAGGCGGGTGTGTCAACAGAGGCATTTGACGAGCAGTTACAGAAAGGAAAAACACAGAAATTCAACAGAGAAGTTTATGATGTTCCGGCATTAATCAAAAAATATCCGGATTTCTTTGAGAAAGACAGCGATAAAAATACCATCCGTAAACCGGCAAAAGAGGATATTAATAACTGGTCGGTGAAAAAGAAAACGGAAGTTGTGAAGGAAGCAGAAGAAGAGATTTATAAGAAAACCGGATATCTTGTGGCAGTAGAGCCAGGTAAAGGTGAGTTTGGTTTTGCCAGCGAGAGTGATGCTTCAAATTTCATTTTCACAAAAATGGGAACGGATGCAGACCGCTGGATTTACGTTGAGAAGGAAGAGGATTTACCGGAGGGGGTACTGGAGAGGTACACAAACCGGACGGCACAAATTGGGCAGTATGGATTTTGGAATAACGAAACGAATATTGGCTGGACGTCACCGTCTGAGTTATATAAGTATGATAACAATCAAGATGGTAAGGATGCGAAGGCGTTGACTGGAATGATGCTGAAATTATCCGATAACGATAATTTGACCAGCAAATATGTGAAGTCCCCGCAGGAGACAAAGGAAGTTTATACCTTTTCTTATTATGGATTGAAAAATAATAACGTGTTAAAACGTCAGTTGTTCCATTTTACAACGCAGGAAGCATACGATGATTTTCACATGCAGGTTATCTGCATGACACCTTCGGAGCTGAATGCGATTGGGAAAAAGGATACCAAAGAAAAGGTGGATATGATAGAGCGCGCGGATATGTTCTATCTGGGCAGTTACGATTCAGAAACAAATAATATTGCGAATGTATATAAGTTATATTATAAATACGTGGAAAATCAGAAGGATTATCAGTACGATTCGTCCAAAGTAGCAGAATTTATGGACGAGGATTTGGATTGGAATTTGTGCTTTAAATTGATATATCGTTTGTGTAATAACAAAAATCTGCCATTAGTCATGACAAACCGTCTTGGTAATCTGGAAAAATATGGAACGGCAGATGTTAAGATGTATCAATCGAAAAAGACGCCGAATGTGACGAGAAAAGCGACGCTGAATAATTTGGCAAAACTTTATATCATCGCGTCACAGTTTGATTTGACGGCGAAAAAAGAAGAGGATGAATCGTATATCCGAACTTTTTATGATGACATTTTGATGACGGGAAAATTAGAGCAGATAGTTTTAAATGATACGGCGAAAACAGATGCAAAAACGCCAGCAGATAACACCGGTTATTATGTCAGACCTAAGACAATTGAAACCGATGATTTGACCGAAAAGCAAAAGTGTTATTATCTGTGGAATTCGCTTACTTTCTATCCGGAAGCGGATGAGATGGATGCGCTCTGGAGTACAGACAGCCAGTGTAATATTAACGTAGATAAATTTGTTTCCTATGGCTATAATCGTTCTTATTTTGACGTGAATGACGCGAGTAATATTTTTACATCATCAAAGATGGGAATGAAAGCTAAGGGCAGTGACGGTGAACATGGTAATGTGGCAATTCCGCAAAATGCAAACAATGAAAATTATTCGACATTACTTGGTAATACGGAAAATGCAGATGTTTTAAATGTTGCGATGGATACGGCATTTCAGATTATGAATAATCGTCCGGAAACCGTAAATAATTTGGTCGTAAAGGCATTAAAACAGGCAAAGAAATATGTGAAATTAGCCGATGATTCGGTTTTGATTGATTATTCGTCCGACCGTTCGTATACCAGCGAAACCTCGTATCTGAAAGTTCAGATTCACGATAATAACAATACTGAAGATGGTTTGGTGACAAAGATATCGCTAAAGAACGAGAGCGGTGAAACGGCACCCGGCTCAAATCTTATTCTGTATACGACAAAGGATATGACGACAGCTTGCGAGAAAACTACCTATAGTGGTAAGACCGGTTATCAGGTAAAAACATCGGCGCCTTTGATTGCGTATATCCCATATTCCATAAAGGATTGGGCAAAGGGATATAACATCATCGAATTTGAAACCGTAGGAAGAACGTACAGCGAGCGCAAGAAAAAGACGATTATGGGCAGCCCTGTGACCTCTCAGATTACGATTGGTGAGCGGACGCTGTTTAGTCTGGAATAAGAAACGGAAGTGGAATTATGCAGAGTATTAAAGATATAAAGCAATTGTTTGAACAGGCGGAAAAAGAGCAGTGGAATGCTCTTTTTTCGCAGTATAAAACGGATGAACGTGCAGGTGTGCAGAAACTTATCACACAGTATGAGAACAAACTTATAAAATATAAAAAAGAGCAGGAAAGACTGTATCGAATGCTAGAGTTTGAGCGCAAATATGGGGATGAATTTTCCTGTATCTGCGGTATTGATGAGGCGGGGCGCGGACCGTTTGCGGGACCTGTTGTTGCAGGGGCAGTCATTCTGCCAAAAGGACTTACGATTGAAGGGTTAAACGATTCAAAACAGGTGAGTGCAAAAAAGCGTGAGGAATTGTATGATGAAATTAAGGAAAAGGCTGTGAGTGTCGGCATTGGCATGAGTTCACCAGCAAGAATTGATGAAATCAATATTTTACAGGCGACTTATGAAGCCATGAGGCATGCAGTTGAGGATTTGGATGTTGTTCCGGATTTGTTATTAAACGATGCAGTTACGATTCCTTTGATTCCGATTCGTCAGGTCGGTATTGTAAAAGGAGATGCAAGAAGTTTATCCATAGCGGCTGCCAGCATTATGGCAAAGGTTACGAGGGACCGCATGATGGTCGAATATGCAGATCTTTATCCGGAGTACGGCTTTGAAAAAAATAAAGGATATGGTTCGGCAGAGCACCGTGAGGCACTGAAAAAATACGGACCGTGTCCGATTCACAGGAGCACATTTATTCATAACTGGATTTCCTAAGGAGGGAATAAGTATGGCATATGAAAAGGAAAAAAAGACAGCGGTTGCGCTTGAATATACGTCGGGTGAGCAGGCTCCAAAGGTCATTGCCAGTGGACGCGGTTATCTGGCAGATAAAATCATAGATGTGGCAAAAGAGGAAAATGTGCCGATTCATAAAGACGAAAAACTTGCCCGCTCGCTGTCGGTTCTTGATATTGGAGAGTACATTCCGCAGGAGCTGTACTCAATTGTGGCAGAGGTGTTAGTTTTTGTGGATGATATGGACAAAATTCAAAGTAAGGTGAAGAAAAAATAATGAATCAACGAGAAGTGGGAGCAAAAAAAGAAGAGCAGGCGGGAGAATATTTGAAATCCTGCGGCTATGAACTGGAAGCAAAAAATTATTATTGCCGGTTTGGCGAGATTGACATTATTGCCAGAGAAGGAAAGTATCTTTGCTTTGTCGAGGTTAAATATCGGAAAAATGAAAAATACGGTGCGCCGGAAGGTGCTATTTCGCCCACGAAAATAAAACGGATTTGCAAAACGAGTCAGTTTTATTTATGGGAGCATAAATTGCCGGAGGATACACCGGTGCGGTATGATGCCGTGTTTATAATCGGGGATGAATGTCGTCTTGTGAGGGATGCTTTTTCATTTTTCGGATGAAAGAAAGTAGAACGTTTACTTGCTTTTTGTTCCTAAAAGCAATATAATAGGATAGATTGGCAGAAATGGAGGATGAGCATGGGAAAAGCAATATTGGCTATTGTTGGACGGCCGAATGTTGGAAAGTCAACATTATTTAATACATTAGCCGGGGAAAAGATTTCGATTGTAGAAGACCATCCCGGCGTTACAAGAGACCGTATTTATGCAGATGTTACATGGCTGAATCATTCCTTTTCAATGATTGATACCGGCGGTATTGAGATGGATTCAAAGGATAAGATGTTAAAGCACATGAGAGAACAGGCGGACATTGCGATTGACACAGCGGATGTGATTTTGTTCCTCGTGGATGTGAAACAGGGACTTGTAGATGCGGATTTTAAAGTGGCAGATATGCTGAGAAAATCCGGGAAACCGGTGATTTTAGTTGTAAATAAAGTCGACAATTTTGAAAAATATATGCCGGATGTGTATGAATTTTACAATTTGGGTATTGGAGACCCGCATCCGATTTCCGCAGCATCTAAGCTTGGTATTGGTGATATGTTGGATGCGGTTATGGAATTGTTTGATTTGGAAAAAATTGAAGAGGAAGAGGATGACAGACCTAAGATTGCCATTGTCGGTAAGCCAAATGCCGGAAAGTCTTCTTTAATTAATAATCTGTTAGGTGAAAATCGTGTTATTGTTTCGGATGTTGCCGGAACAACAAGGGATGCGATTGACACAGAAATTGTTTACAATGGCACGGAATATGTGTTTATTGATACTGCCGGACTCAGACGGAAGAGTAAAATTAAGGAAAATATTGAACGCTACAGTATTATTCGCACAGTTGCAGCAATTGAGCGCTCGGATGTGGTCATTCTGATGATTGATGCCACGGAAGGCGTGTCTGAGCAGGATGCGAAAATTGCGGGAATTGCCCACGACAGAGGCCGTGGATTGATCATTGCGGTCAACAAATGGGATGCAATCGAAAAAGACAATCATACGGTGAAAGAATATACGAAAAAAGTACGGGATATTTTGTCTTTTGTTCCGTATGCGGAAATTATTTTTATTTCTGCCCTGACCGGACAGCGTACAAAGAAAATTTTTGATTTACTTGAAACGGTTATTGAGAATCACGCAATGCGCATCCAGACCGGTGTGCTAAATGAGATTTTGATGGAGGCAGTCGCATTACAGCAGCCACCTTCTGACAAAGGAAAGCGGTTGAAACTGTTTTATATGACACAGGTGAGTACAAAGCCGCCGACGTTTGTTTTGTTTGTCAATAAAAAAGAACTGATGCATTTTTCGTATCAGCGGTATATCGAAAACCGGATTCGTGATACATTTGGTTTTATGGGTACACCGATTCGTATTTTTATCAGGGAACGTAAAGAAAAGGAGTAATTTATCATGGAACTTGTTTATTCAATAATCTTTTTAATCATTGGTTATGGCTTTGGAAGCTTTTCAACCGGATATGTGGTTGGAAGGATGAGTGGACATAATATCCAGTCGGAGGGAAGTGGAAACATTGGCACGACCAATGCTCTTCGTACTATGGGAGCAAAAGGCGGTGCGCTTACCTTTGCCGGAGATTTATTAAAGGCATTTATTCCGACACTTTTGGTGCGCTTTGTTTTCTGCCCGAACATGGGGTATTCACCGGAAATGACCTATCTTATGACTTTGGTGATTGGTCTTGGTGTTGTAATTGGACATAATTTCCCTTTTTACCTTCATTTTAAAGGCGGCAAGGGAATTGCGGTATCGGCGGCAGTTATTGTTGCTTCTTCATCCAATACGAGTCTTGGCTGGATTATGATTGGTGTCTTTTTGGCAGTATTTATTATTGTAGTTGGAATTACCAGATATGTGTCTCTTGGCTCGTTGATTGTTGTGTGGTATTTTCCACTTTATGTAATTTTAGAGTACCATAGGATTGAAACGTCTTTGTTTGTCATTATGCTTTTCATTGCGCTGCTTTTTACAGCACTTGCCTACTTTAAGCATGCGGGGAACATAAGACGGTTAATGAATCATACAGAACGTAAATTGGGAGAAAAAAAGGAAAAGGAGAACGAATAGATGAAACATGTTAGTTTTTTAGGAGCAGGAAGCTGGGGAACCGCACTTGCCATTTTGTGTGCAAACAATGGACATCAGGTTACGATTTGGTCAAAGGTGAAAGCAGAGACCGATATGCTCAAAGAGCATAGAGAACATCTGGAACGTCTGCCTGGTGTAAAACTTCCGGATAGTATTGTGATTGAAGAAGATTTGGAAAAGGCATGTACCAATCAGGATGTTATTGTATGGTCAGTCGCTTCTCCGTTTGTCCGTTCAACGGCACAGGAAGCAAAGCCTTTTATTAAGGATAATCAGATTATTGTAAATGTCGGCAAGGGAATCGAGGAAAATACATTGATGACATTATGTGGAATCCTTGAGGATGAGCTGCCGATGGCAGATGTCTGTGTCCTTTCCGGACCAAGCCATGCGGAAGAAGTTTCCCATGGAGTACCAACAACGGTTGTTGTCGGAGCAAAGACGGAAAAGACGGCAATGTTTGTACAGGATGTGTTTATGAGTGACCGTTTCCGTGTGTATACAAGTCCGGATATGATTGGTATTGAACTTGGCGGTGCACTGAAAAACGTGATTGCACTGGCTGCCGGTATTCTGGACGGTATGGGACTTGGCGATAATACGAAAGCTGCTTTGATGACACGCGGAATTGCTGAGATTTCCAGACTTGGTGTGGAACTTGGCGGAAAAATGGAAACATTCTGCGGTTTATCAGGAATCGGCGATTTGATTGTAACTTGTATTAGCACCCACAGCCGGAATCATAACTGCGGTTATATGTTAGGGCAGGGCAAGACGTTAGAGGAAGCAAAGAAAGAAATCAAGCAGGTTATCGAGGGCGTAAACTGTGCAAAAGCCGCGATGGCACTTGCCAATAAAAACCACGTAACAATGCCAATTGTGGAACAGATTAACGCAATTTTGTTCTCCGATAAAACGGCAGAGCAGGCAGTGGCAGACTTGCTGATGCGTGATAAAGTCAGTGAGTACAAGAGTTTGACGTGGTAGGGAATACCTAAACGTAAGTAGAAAACCTAAAATACAAATATTTGCCAGCGGATTTTTGCACTTGTAGTGAGTTAAAAATCCGCTGGCTTTTCAATACGGATATTTTTTTGTGCCGCCAGCCATTAAGGCAACTCTGTTTCGTAGATTTTAGCGAAAGAGTTGTTTTCCTTGGAAAAATTTAACAAGTTATGCAACGCTTTTCTGATTTTTATGAAATTAGCGTTGTTTTAGTGCTGTTTTTAACTTATTTTAGTCATTAAAACAGGAAAAAATGCAACGTTTTATGTTTTTTTTTGCAATTAAAGTTGTTTTGGTATCTTCATGATAAATTGGTGTTGACACGTAAATGTGTGTGTGATAGTATATGTATAACAGTTAGGTTGCTTTGTGACCCTGACGTTATCTATCAGTACGGGCTTGTACTGGTTTCGACAGGCCAGCTGAAGACGGTGAAGCTATCCGTGGACTGTGACCACGTTAAAACGCAGACTTAAATTTAAACGCTGATAATAATAAATTAGCTTACGCTGCCTAATTATGGCGGCTGTTGTGCTTAGGCGTCCTACAACCTAGGTTACAGCATCATTCCTTTGTAGGGAACCTTGCCGGGAAAGCTTTGAATCGGTAAGAGAAACATGAAGCTACTGATATTTAGTGGGTGTTAGTTCCCGCTATTTGGAGGGAATGGTTTTCGCAAGAAAACAAAAGAACTGACTATGATAGTAGAAGAACGTGGGATTCTGGTTTGGACGCGGGTTCGACTCCCGCCAGGTCCATTATTTGTACTAAGGAGGGACCCAACGAAGTTGGGAGGATTCCTTAGTGCCTACACAGACGCCTGCGAACGGAGTTCGCCTTTGAATGCGTTTGCTCTGCTAAAGTTAAACAAGTCGAATTCTGTATATGATATTATCGTATACGGAAATATGTTTTGTTTGGTGTATCGAAAAAAATAAAAGTAACGACATTGTATGTTGCGAAAGTGGTATACAGTGTCGTTATTTTTATGGTATAATTCGGATATGAATTTGACAGGGAGATGAAAATTATGCAGACGTGTCCATATTGCGACAAAGTGTATGATGAATCCGAATATAGCATTTGTCCGTATTGTTCTGGTGAATTAGAAGAAGATACGAGCGAAAGATTTTTTAAGCATTGTCCTGATTGTGGCGGAGTCATGTATTGGGACGGTTGCTGGGAATGTACAAATTGTGATTACACAATTGATACTGATGAAGATGACAACGATGGCATAATAGAGGGCTAAATAGGAGCTGTATTTTGTAGAAAAGAGAATGGCGAAAGTTCATGTATATCTTAATTAAATTTTAAATCTTAAGAGACATGGGTTTCAGGTGTTAATTTTAGAAAAAGACTTAGTGTTATATATTTAAGAAGGGACTTAAGCATGGGGAACGAATTAATCTTATTTGAAACTGCTGATAAAGAAATAAAGTTAACGGTGCCTGTTGAAAACAATACCGTATGGCTTAATAGAAAACAGTTGGCTGAATTGTTTGGAAGAGATGTAAAGACAATTGGTAAACATATTAATAACGCATTAAAGGAAGAGTTGGATAATTCAGTTGTCGCAAATTTTGCGACAACTGCTTCAGATGGAAAAGTGTATCAAACAGAACATTATAATTTAGATATGATTATTTCTGTAGGTTACAGAGTAAAATCTAATCGGGGTGTAGAATTTAGACAATGGGCTAATGGTGTTCTGAAACAGTATATCATGCAAGGGTATGCAATCAATGAAAAACGATTAGCAGCATTGCAGAGAACGGTAGATATTCAAACCAAAATGCTGGCAAGTACTTTAGAAGTGGATGAAGCGGAGTTACTGAAGGCTGTTAATTTATATACAAATGCATTAATGCTGTTAGATCAGTATGATCATCAATCTATTATAAAGCCTACCGGAAACAAAGCTATATATAGAATTACATATGAAGATTGTCGTAATATGGTGAATGAAATGGAAGATTCTTTTCATTCAGATGTCTTTGGGGTTGAAAAAGAAAAAGGAAAAGTTGAAGGCATTCTTGCAGCAGTTTATCAAAGTGCGTTTGGCAAAGATGCGTACCCTTCTTTAGAAGAAAAGGCAGCTAATCTTTTGTATTTTATGATAAAAGATCATCCATATGCAGATGGATGTAAGAGAATAGCAGCATCGTTATTTTTAGAATTTTTAGTTCGTAATAATGTGCTTTATGAAAAGGGACAAAAGAGGATAAGCGATGGTGCTTTAGTGGCAATAACATTGATGATTGCAGAGTCAGATCCCAAAGAAAAAGATATTATGGTTAATTTGGTGATGAATTTGTTGACAATGTAAAGTGACTTATAAATCGAAAGTTGTGGAGGAAAGATTATGAACAAAATAATTTGCAAAATTGGAGCAGCAGTCGTAACAATTACTGTGTTTCTTTTTGCTATATGTCTGATTGCTGATTTACCATTTGTTTCATATCTCGTGTGTATGTTTTTACCTCTGGGATACATTATGATGGCAGTAGGGTTTCAATATGAAAGCTGCGAAGAAAGGAAAGTTTCTGCCAGTGTCGGTGTTGTTATTGCCGTTATCTATGCGGTGATGGTTCTATTAGTATATTATGCCCAGACAACGAGCGTTCAATTGGGCGGTTTGAATGAGCAAGCCGTTCGAATATTAGATTTTCAACGTGGTGGTCTGTTATTCAATTATGATTTGCTTGGTTACGGAATGATGGCACTTTCCACATTATTTATTGGTCTTTCTATCACTCCAAGTTCGAAAGCGGACAAGTGGTTGAAATATTTGATGATACTACATGGTGTTTTTTTTATTGGATGTTTTATTATGCCGATGACAGGTGTATTCACAAGCATGGAAAGAGGAGAAACTGGAAACGGAGGTACTATTGCACTATTATGTTGGTGTGTATATTTTCTTCCTATTGGTGTATTAGCATATAAGCATTTCCAAAAGGCTCAGTAACAAATTCCGGTTTTACGCGGTTCCCATTCGCATTTCGCTGCGTTGCATGCTCATGTCGCACTATGCGTCTGTTCACATAAATGTGCATTTGTGAGCAAGCTCCCATGCACATTATGCTTCATCCGTGCGCCGCTCGTAGAAACGCATAACATCCGGATTGTATGAAAGAGATGATTTGATTTGTAATAAAAATTGTGGCGACACGTCGCAAAAATTTGGAGGTTATATATGTAGAATTAGCCCTTGCCATTTCAAATGCAAAACAGAGATTGGATGATACTAGTATAGATTAAAATCCTCAACAGGATTGAGTATTTTATGGAAAGGAAATCGCAATGCAGACAACAGACTCGGTCCGCAGCGTCAAAGGTGTTGGCGAAAAAGCGGAACAAAATCTTCACAAATTAAAAATTGAAACGGTGGGAGAACTGCTAGAGCACTACCCAAGAAACTACGATGAAATCAAGCCGGTTTGTCCGATTGAAGCATTGGAAGAAGGAGATATAGCGGCTGTAGAAGGCGTGCTTATGGCGCGGCCGCAGATTATGAAACGTGGCTCAAAAAGTATTTTAACGATAACGCTGCGGGATACGACCGGCACTTTGTTAATTACATGGTTTAATATGCCTTTTCTGCGAAATCAGTTAAAAATGGGGACAAGATATTTGTTCCGTGGAAAGGTCGAAAAGCGAAACGGGCGGTTGCAGATGGTGCAGCCAAAGCGTTACACAAGGCAGGAATTTTACAAAATTGTAGGGAAAATGCAGCCAATTTATCCGCTTACGGCGGGGATTACCAATCATGCCATGGCAAAATTAATGCAGGAGGCAATCATGGCGGTAGAGGATTTCAAAGAATTTTTACCGGCGGATTTGCGTAAACGCCAGCAGTTGATTGAATACAAAAAAGCAATGCGTCAGATTCATTTTCCGGCAAATCATAAGGAATTGAAAGAGGCGAGGAAAAGACTTGCCTTTGATGAGTTGTTTTTATATACAATGGCACTTAATTATATCCGTGAAAATGGAAAAGAAATCAGCACACACCGGATTCAAAAGACAAATGAGGCTGCTGAGTTTTTAGAAAATCTCCCATTTTCGCTGACCGATGCACAGAAAAAAGTATATGAAGAAATCTGTATGGATATGGAAGGCGGTTTTGTGATGAATCGTCTGGTACAGGGAGATGTTGGTTCGGGAAAAACGATTGTTGCCGTGTTAGCACTTTTGGAAGTCGTTAAAAACGGATATCAGGGAGCATTCATGGTACCAACGGAAGTATTAGCGGCACAACACTATCAAAATCTGACGAAATTATTGGCAGATTACGGCGTGACGGTTGGATTATTGTCCGGTTCCCTCACAGCAAAAGAAAAGAGACGGGCAAAAGAAAAAATTGCTTCCGGGGAATGGGATATTGTGATTGGAACGCATGCGCTCATTCAGGATGGTGTTGCATTTGCCGATTTGGGACTTGTGATTACCGATGAACAGCATCGTTTTGGTGTAAAGCAGCGTGAGAAACTTTATCAAAAAGGAAAAGAACCACATGTTCTTGCGATGAGTGCGACGCCGATTCCAAGGACGCTTGCGTTAATTTTGTACGGCGATATGGATTTATCTGTGATTGATGAAAGACCGGCTAATCGTCTGCCGATAAAGAACTGTGCAGTCAACACGGATTATCGTCCGAATGCCTATCGATTTATGCTAAAACAGATTGAAGAAGGGCGGCAGGTGTATATTATCTGCCCGATGGTGGAACAGGACGACGAATCCGAACTGGAAAGTGTAATGCTTTACACCGAGGAACTCAAAAGCCAGTTTCCACCTTCGGTAACGATTGAATATCTTCATGGGAAAATGAAACCGGCGCAGAAAGAAGATATTATGGCACGTTATGCAGAAGGTGAAATCGATATTTTAGTTTCAACAACAGTGATTGAGGTTGGAATTGATGTGCCAAATGCCAGTGTGATTATGATAGAAAATGCAGAGCGTTTTGGACTGGCGCAGTTACATCAGCTTCGAGGACGAGTCGGACGTGGTAAGTGGCAGTCCTATTGTATTTTGATGTCGACAAAAGAAACCAAAGAGAGCAGGGAGCGGCTACAGGTTTTAGTCAATTCCAACGATGGATTTTATATTGCAAAAGAAGATTTGGTACTCCGCGGACAGGGGGATTTATTCGGCATCCGCCAGAGTGGAGAGCAGGTGTTTTTAATTGCGGATATTTTTGAAGACGCGAAGTTGTTGCAGCAGGCGTCCAAAGAGGCAAAGGAGATGTCTGCGGATGAAAAGGCACTTCTATATAAGAAAAATGAGCGTTTGAGAAACCGTTTGAACCGGTATTTGGGGCAGATTACGCTGTAAGGTGAATGTTTTCCTTGAAAAAAAGGCGTAAATCATATACAATGAAAACGATAAGCATTGGGAAGGAAGAATTGGATATGAGAGTGATTGCAGGAAAGGCAAGGCGGCTTCCTCTAGTCTCTCCGGAGGGCAGGGGGACAAGACCTACGACCGACCGGATTAAGGAAACGCTTTTTAATATTTTACAGGATGACATTCCAGGCTGCCGTTTTTTGGATTTATTTAGTGGAAGCGGAGCAATTGGAATTGAGGCAATCAGCAGAGGTGCCAAAGAAGCAGTCTTTGTTGAATTTGGCAAAGAAGCACTTTCCTGTATTCGGGCGAATTTGAAAAAAACAAAGTTAGAAAGTCAGGCAGTTGTATTTCCGGTGGAAGTCAGTTATGCGATTTCCAAACTGGCAAGACAGCAGGAAACGTTTGATATTATTTATGCCGACCCTCCCTATGAGAGAGGGTTTGAGCCAAAGATTTTAGAGTGGCTTGGTGATGCTAAAATCATGAATCCGGATACGATTCTGATTTTAGAAACTTCGTTAGACACACCGGTCGATTATGTCGACACCGAGCAGTTTGAAATTGTGAGAATCAAAGAATATAAAAACAATCAGCATGTGTTCCTTCGTGCCAAATAAGGGAGCCGGAAGAACGAGAAAAGGAGAAGAATATGAATCCATCCAGAATTGAGCAGGCAATTGACGAGATTTACAATTATGTAGAAGAGTGTAAACCATCAAAACTTTATCCAAGTAAAGTTGTCGTAGACCGCGAGCAGCTTTATGATTTATTAGACGAACTTCGTCTGTGTGCACCGGAGGAAATCAAACGCTATCAGAAAATCATTACAAACCGTGATGGCATTTTAAATGAGGCGCAGCAGCGTGCGGAGGACATGCTTTCTCAGGCACAGCAGCAGACCGCACAGATTCTTGACCAGAACGAGATTGTTCAGACCGCATATCAGCGTGCCGAGGACATTATGCGTCAGGCAACGGAAGAGGCAGAGCGTCTGGTGAATGCCGCACAGGACGAAAGTGATCAGATGAGAAAAGCGGCACTTTTGTATACAAATGATTTACTGAGCGAGGCACAGGGACATGTGGAAGAATCATTAAAAGAAATTGATAATAAATCCCGCATGCTTACCAGCGCACTTAAAAACAGTATTCAGTTGATGAAAAGCAATAAGGAAGAACTTATGATGCAGCTTGAGCCGACTAAAGCAGCCGCAGCCAGTGAGCCGCAGATGCCGGAAGAGCCGGAACAGCTTGAGCCACAGCCACAAGGACAGGAATCCTTTGAGGTTCCGGAAGATGCCTTCTTAAAAAATGCAGAAGAGTAAATAAACCAGACCGCCGGCAATTACGGCATTTATCAGTTTATTAATAAGATATGGGAAAATGGGAAGTTCTGACTGCGATAGAACACTGCTCGTTTGTGCGGCTGCACACAGACCGCCAAAGGCAAGAATCGAAGCACTTAGAACTTCTTTTATTTGCAGAGAAAGTGGAGCAGTTGCAACATAGGACATTCCGGTTGTGATTTCCATAGAACCAAGACAGGCAATGCCGAATAAACTGGAGGTAGGCAAAAGCATTTTCAAGAAATAGGCAAAAATCGAAAACAAAATCACATAGCCGCCGATTTTTGTAATCAGGATAAAACTATCCAAAATAATTTTATCCATTAGTTTGGAAAAAGAAAGCTTTTGCGGGGAACATGCATTTTGTGTACTGCTGCCATGGAAAGTGTTTTTATTTCTGCCGGTTATTTTCAGAATGGAAGAAACAAAAAAACTTCCTAAAAAAGCGGACAGAACCAGTGTGAGGAAAAAAAGGATCGCTTTTGGTGTTGAAACATTTAAGATGGTGCTGCAACAGTACCCCATGATAAACATGGGACTGGGATTATTGACAAATCCAAGATAAAAATAAGCTTTGTCTGTTGTCAGCAGTCCTTTTTCATATTGTTTACTCACCAAATCCGCACCGGCGGGATAACCGCACAGCAGACCAAGAAGGAGAAATGCCGGATGCTCGGATGCTTTTTTTAATTGCAGCCGGAAGAAATTTAAGGCAATAAAAAATGGCAGAAGTGTCGGGATTAGTTCGCAAATCCACAGAGAACAGCCATATTTACTGCCGGAAATCGCTGCTTCCGGGCAAAATAAAAGGAAGCCGATAAAGAGAAGTGAGCCGACAATCATAACAATACCTCACGGTTTTTACTCTATCTTATGCGGTAGAGATGGACAAATAGAAGTGTTTTGTGTTACGATAATCAGAAAGGATGGAAAAAGAATGGAGGGGCAGACTTTGAGCGAAAAATCAGAGAAAATGATAGAAGCCATATTAGAAAGTTACAAAGAGTATCCGGTGACAGTTCGGATGGATACGGAGAATATTGTAAATAAAAATGTATTGATTCAGGTATTGGAAGAACTTCGCCGAATTTTGTTTCCGGGATTTTTTGATACCAACCGCGTGAGAAGTGAATATATCAAATATTTAGTGGGCGACCGCATGGAATTTGTCCAGTACCATCTCCGCAAACAGATTGCACGCGTATTGGGAAATGATGAGACATGTGACCAGTGCCCAAAATCGGATTTATCAAATAAAGCAGAAAAAATTGTAGAAGAATTTTTCTCGAAAATTCCGATGATACGAGAGTATTTATACACCGATGTTCAGGCAGCATATGATGGTGATCCGGCAGCATACAGTACCGATGAAGTTATTTTTTCTTATCCCGGTATTTTTGCTATTACGGTTTACCGCATTGCCCATGAACTTGTGCTTCTTGGTGTGCCACTGATTCCGCGTATTATGACAGAGTATGCACACAGCCTGACAGGAATTGATATCAATCCGGGTGCTGCCATCGGCAAGTATTTTTGCATTGACCATGGAACCGGCATTGTAATTGGTGAGACAACAACAATTGGAGACCATGTAAAAATTTATCAGGGAGTTACGCTTGGAGCGTTATCCACAAAACGAGGTCAGCTTCTTAAGGGCGAAAAGCGACACCCAACAATTGGAAACAACGTAACGATTTACTCCGGAACCTCGGTACTTGGCGG
>OHAQ01000850.1_pt1 | contig 24480 bp, 42 predicted proteins | sample 1577111 | NCBI WGS metagenome assembly OHAQ01 (sample SAMEA3541549, study PRJEB24748) | human gut metagenome | biome: human gut; feature: human-associated habitat; material: faeces | place: China | collected 2012 | reverse complement strand
CTTTTAAATAAGGGCATTTAGCAATATATTTTCTAACTTTATCAATTATTGCATTTTCTTGTTTCATTTTTCTATCTCCTTTTGTCCTGCATTTAATATATCGTTAAAGTGATCTGCCAACATTCTTTCTATAAAATGACTTCCTCTTAAAGCTCCACCATGATATGTTAATCTTTTATCTGATGATATCTTTTTTATTCCTGGTCTACTCCAATATCTTCCACTTATAGGATCATGAAATGCACCTATTTTATATTTAGGATCAACATATTTTACACCCTCATGCTGATAATGTGCATAAGGTGTATTTATATTGATTTCTCCACTTCCAACTTTCGTAGAATTATACATACTTATTATCATTTGATTATTATCTTTAGGCATGTATGGTTCCATATATCCCATAAAAGCACTATCAATAACTTTTTGTGTTCTTCCACCATCAAGTCCGAATTTATCTAATAATTGTTTTTTTTGAACTCCACTAAATCCAACCATATATTTCATATCAAGCTCCTGTTATAGTAAAATGTTGCAACTCTTTTGCTCCGTAGTCCTTAATACTAATATTTGTAATTTTCAGTATTTCATCATATTGTTCCCTCAAATTAGCTATTGTTTTAAAATCATTTACTATTCCTTTTATTAAATAATCATCATTTTGTAGTGTCCATGTTTTTTGATTTTTTCTAAAATCTTCTATCTTTTGATATTTTTCATTTCTAATATCATTAATAAGTATTTTAGCAATTAATTCATCATTTTTTATTAATTGTGTTCCATTTATTGATATTCCATTATTTGAGCTCCAAAATCCTTTAATATAACTCACTTTATATTTTGTTCTATGCTCTTTATCAACATATTTATTTATTATTGTTATATCTTTATCAAATAAATCTTCCATTTCTATTTTATTCCTTTATATAATAACCCTGTCAAAAATAAGTTTTTTTCTATTTCTTTCCCTATTTTTTTCTCTAAGTTAGATATTTCTTCGTCTAATTCCTTAATACTAGTTACCGAATATGTTCTTGATAAATCTTCAACTTTTTCACTAGTAACTACTTTTTCATTACAACTTGAAAGTTGTTCTTTTCTGCTTTCTGCCTGACTTATTTTATATAATAAATCAGCAACAGAACATGTTGTAAATTTTACAATTTCTTCATGTCCTGTTATATCTTTATTTAAAATTTTATTTGATATTTCAACACTTGCTTTTGTTACCAATTTGTCAAAGTCAGATTCGGGTATGTTACCACCATATTCAGATTTATAAAAATCATAATCTATATATTTTTTCATACCCAATCTCCTTTTAAGCTCCATGTTTCTTTATTATTAATTGTTTTGGACTATTTACTTTAAATGCTGTATTATATTCAACTTGTGCTTTTGTTCCAGAAAAGTTCTCACTATCTCTTAATCTATATGTTTCAAAATTATCAAGTATTGATACTGCTTCATTATATCCAACTATATAATCAACTGCAGTTAAATCTATTGTCTTTAATGTTCCTGCATTATTATAAAATTTTGCTTTTGTCTTATCAAATGAATTACATTCAATTATAGAAAGTCCAAATCTTTTCATTAATTCACCTGACTGAACTGCAGGATCCATTATTGTTGCCAATCCTAATTTTTTTAGTAATGATGCATATATTCCTGTTGATACCATAGCAAAATTAGCTTTTCCCTTATTATCTTTTACTTTTTGTCTTATTGCTATAAGAAAATTTATAGCACTTTCTTCTGTTACTACATCTGTATTTCCAAAGTCTGTTCCTTCATCAACCATACAAGCAAGACCAGAATATTGTCTACCTTGTTTTGTCATGTTTAAAGCATCTGCTAAATACTCTTCTGCCGTTGCAAATTGAACAGCATTTGCTTGAACTCCATATATTTTTCTTGATTTTTGATAATTATTATTAAATGTTATTGGAATTAATTCATCTTTTGCTTTTTCATCATCAAAATCTCTTCCAGGTGTTCCTGGTTCAACTTCTACTCCACTATCTATTTTATGAACCATTATTTGTCCTGCAGGGCCTAATTGATATTTATCAGTATATGTTACTCCTGGAATTAATACTGTATCACTATATAAGTTTGGTTCTATTCCTGCTGAAAATTTTGTGTCAACATTTTGTTCTCCATATAAAATTGCCATCTTTTTTTACCTCTTTCTTTATTTATTTTTTATAGTAAGGATTATTTGCATATTTTTTATCCATATATGATTTTTCATCACTTACTGATGGTTGGGATATATTTTGTGAAAAACCAGTTGTAGTTATTGGTCTATTTTCTTCTTTTAATTTATATTTAGGATTTTCATCTAAATATTTAGTTAAATTTTCACTAAAATCTCCCTCCATCTTACTTAATTTGAATTGTATAAATTCTGCATCTTCAAATTTTACACCATTCTTCATTATCTCTAATAATTGTGTCTTATAGTTATTTTCATTCATTAAATTTTGAGCTTTTTGTATTTCTTCTTGTTTCTTTTGTTCATCTGTTTTTTGAGACTCCTTCCAATCATAAAATGCTTTCATTTCTTCTTTACTTGGAATATTTCTCTTTTCTTTTGCTACTATTGCATTTACCTCTGCTTGTGTAAATGTTTTTTCATTTGTTTTGCCTTGTTCAGACACTCCCTCATTTTTTTGTGTAGTTTGAGTAACTACTCCCTCATTATTTGCTCCAGTTTGAGTAACTGCATTTTGCTCATTTTCCATATAAAACCTCCATTTTTTATTTTTGGGTAATAAAGTAATTCCCACACCTTAATTTCTTTTACGCCTAATCAAGTAAAAGGCATAAAAAAAGCACCTAATTGGTGTAATATTTTTTCTTTTTTGTAATAAACTATTGATTATTAGCCTAATTTATAGTATAATTAAGCTAATAAATATTTATTTGAGATTAGTTGTGACACCCATGTGTTGCAGTTAATCTCTTTTTATTTTCGTTTGTACATTTTTAATATTTGATTATTCTTAATTAAAATAATCTCATTAACCCAGTCTTTGTGTTTTGATTTATAAATACCTTGTATTTGATTTATTGCTTCAATAATATTCATTTTCGTATTAGAAATATCAAAAATAAAATTATCAGATTGTTCTTTCTTTTTAGCAATAGCATTATACAAAGTATTTTTACTATTACCATATATTTCTTTTAAATCATACTTTCTATTTTCTATCATATAATCTGGTGTTTTTATTCCAGCAGGTTCATTTATTCTTGGAATGATTCTTACTTTTCCTCCATATATTTCACCTAACAAATTAGCAACTTCTTTCTCTTTATCAGTTGGTTCTAATATTACCTTTTTGCCATCAACATTATATTTATTTCCGTTATTATCAACAAAATATTTTTGTTCTTCTATTTCATAATTATTATATTTTTCTAATAATTTTCTTGTTGTGATATCCACATATTGCTCTTTTTCAATATTAGAATTTACAACTCTTGTAATTTTTTCTACATTTTCTCTTGAGAAATCCCTCTTTAAATTATTATTTTCTATAAATTTCTTATTTCTTAATTGCCATTCTTGAACTTTATCTTTACATTTTTTATAATATTCCTTATCTGAAGACCTTTTAAATATTCTCTCTTTTCTTTTCCATTTGCGTATTCCTCTTTCTAAATATCTTTGCTCCTGTGATAGCTTATATTGCTCTGTTGCTTCTTCTAACGATATGCGTTTTAACTCTGTTCCTCGTGCTGTTCCAAAATATGGTGTAGCATAATGATGACAATTAACTCCTCCAAGACCGTCTACTTCACCATATTTTGTTACATTAACAAGTTCTTTTCTTCTTATTACTGTACCTTGCCACGGAAAATGTGTTGGTCTACAACATATATGTTCTGATAAATATATGTACTCAACATCTAGGTCATCAGCAATCTTTTCATTTATTTTATTAGTTAAATTATTGGTTGCTGTTATTAGTTCTCTTCTTACTGTCCCTTCAATATCATAATTTCTTAATCCTTTTACATTTCCATCATCATCTATAACTTTATATGTTAATGTCGTTATTCCTTTATTTCCTAAATCTACAAGCGAATTTCTAATTGCTTCCTGATATGTTATTCCTCCACTTGTCATTTGTAAATATGTTTTTTCAACTACATTTAGATAGGATTCTCTTGTTGCATTTTCTACTCTTTTGCTAATCTCTAAAAATCTTTTGGTAGTTTCATTATAAGAATTTTCTATCAAGTTATGCACTACGTTATTTTGAACTAATATAGATGGATTTATTCTAATCAATCCACCTATATATGCTTCATTAAGATTATTTTCACTAAATATATTATATCCTATTTTCTCAAATGCATCTTTTATTTCTCTTGGAGTTCTGTTAGTTACTTTTGCTATATATTTCAATATATTATCATTCAATAACCCTAATTCTTCTAACTTTGATGCTTTCCAATAATCACTATTTATAAATTCTTCATTATAATTGAAATGTTTTATTATCTCATCTAATAAGTATGCTTCAAGTTCAGAATACATATTTATTAATTTTTTCAATGCCTCTTCATTTCTCATTCTTCATCTCCTGCAGCCTCAATTCCATCTGTTATTGTCTCTTGTATTATTTCAGTATTCATCTGTTTGGCAAATGCTATCGCTTCTTTATCTTTCATTTTATAAACATCTCTGTAATATTGTGCTTTGCTTATTAATTTCATATTATATTCTGTTTGAGCTTGTTTTTGAATTTTCTCTGTATCTTCTATTATTGTATCATCATAGAACACACTTACACTAAATGGTTGTGTTATTCCTATTAACTCTGCTATTGCATATACTAAATTTATTATTGCATATGTTATTATATTTTGTTGTTTTTTCATTTTTCTGTATACATCACTATTTGTACTTATTACATTATCTGTATTTACATATACTTGTCCATCTTTAAATTTATAGTAATTATGTCCTAATCCAACTTTTGAAGTTACAATATTTAGATTATACTGAACTGCATCTGAAATAGGATCTATTCTCAATTCTGATTGACTTTCTTTTACTAGTTCTTTATCGTTATCATCTCCCCCAGGAACTTGATAAAATATCCTATCATTACTATCAAATGCTTGCACTGGATTTCCATTCTCATCGACATTTACTTGAAATCCACCAGCTTTTACATATACTCTTTTCTTTCCCAAGTCAATTTCGTTATCCATGCTATCATAAGCTTTATCTGTATTAAATATTGCATCTATTGCATTTGCATAACAACCTATTCCATATACACTATTAGTATCATAATTATTTATTTCTGGAGTAAATAGCATTCCGAAATTTAGGTAAATATGATTTTGTATGTATTTCTGCTAACTCTCCTAAGTTTATATCTAATTTATTATTATTTACAACTTGTTTCTTTTCATTATATATTACATATCCATCATCTTCTAATATATGCATATTAAAGTAATACTCAAATCCATTTTTTATTGCTGTTTTATTCCAAAATAGTACATCTATTACTTCATCTGAATCTGCTTTTAATATAATTATATTAGTTGCTTTTACATAATTTATTTTTAGAACTTGTTCGTTTAAATATGGTACCATTGCTCCTGTTCCTAATGCTTTTACCATTTGCATTAATTTGTTTCCATTATGCAAAAAATGATTTTGCTCTAAACATTGTTTTATTGCCTTTTCTACCTTTTTATTACTTATTGTTATATCTAATTTTTCATTAAAAAAGAAATCAGCTAAATCTCCACACACTTGCGTTGGCAATTGTAATGATTTTATTTTATACTTTACATATTTTATACCATTGTAAATATTTACATTATATCTTTTATCTTTTCCTTCAAATAAATCTAACCAACTTTTTACTCGTGATTCTTGGTTTTCATCTATTCTATTTTCATATCCCTTTTCTTTTAAAAAATCTTCTACTATTTTTTCCATTAGTCTTTTTCTCCTATCAAATTTGACAATAATACCTTTATATATTTCCAGACTCCCATAACTACATATCTTTCAGCATCTGAACAATGATCATTTTCTTTTATTGGTTCTTCTTTACCTTTTTCTATTTTTTCTTTATCATATTCATACATATATCGTTCTGCAATCAAATGCTTTTGCTTCGGGCTTAGATACAATTTAAAATATGACATTAATTTTTGCACTCTACTTATTCCTAACGCAACACTATTATCAACTGATGGAATTGATATGTCTGGGCATATTCTTCTAATTTCTTCAGCCAGTCCTTTTGCACTAGGATCCAAAAATAAAACAAGCAATTTCTTACCTGTTTCTTTTTCTACTTTTTCTTTTAAATTTTTAAATTCTTTTGCATATTCGCTTGGGCTTTTTTGTTTTCCTGTATCTCTTCCTGAATAATAATATTCATCTATTCCTCTTAAACATTTTTCTGCATAATCTAAACCAAACACTTGAAATGTAGTTGCATTCATTTGTCCATAATCCCCGCCAGCAACTAAAAACTTTATTTGACTTATCTGTTCTTCTGTTACTTCTTGAACCATTGTATCTTCTTGGAACATATAATATATTAATTCGTCTATACCTGTACACATTCCAAGCCATAACCAATTGTACATTTTTATATCTAGCTTTTTTAATTCTTCTGCTGATTCAATTAACTTTTTTCCTAACCATTCAACCGGTACATCTCTATAATCTGTATGTATTCTTATACAATCTTTTCTTAAGCACATTTTTTCAGTCCATTGCATTATTTCTGATTTTGGGTTTTTTGGTGGATTAAAATAATATTCCATACAAAACTCGTCATCATTTCCCCTTATAAATGTTGCCTCTATATTTTGTATTTCGTCTTCGCCTTCTCCTTTGTCAAAAAATTCTGTCAATTCATCTAATATTACAAGTTTAATGGGTTTATTTTCGTCTATCATACCTTTAGTATCATCAATACTATCATTTCCAGTAAAATATATTGTATTTCCATTTTTTTTATATTTAATTTCCATTGGACTAACTGTTATTTTAAAATTTTTTTTGGACAATTTTAATCTTTTTATTGCCCTTAAACATTCCTTAAATACTGTTTTTTTCAGCTTATTATGAAATTTTCTTAATACAACAACGCTGCAATTATCATCACTTACTATTGTGTATATCGCATTTATTGCTCCCCTTGATGATTTAGTTCCTGCTCTTCCAGATGTAAAAATTTTGTGTGTATGTTTCTTATCATTAAAAGTATTATGATATTTTTCTATTATTATATCGCTTAATCTAACACTTTTCATAATTCAAAGCCTTTCTTTAGTCTTTTGGTAAATCATTTATTATTTGCACCTTTTCATCATCATCTGGTTCTTCAACACCACTTTGTGGATTTAAAATATCATTCAAATCTTTTAATGCTGATGTTAATTGTTTTAGTCCCAATCTATCAATTATATCTATATATGATTCTACTTTTTCTTCATCATCAGTTGTTTCTTTTTTTATCTTTCCTATCTTATAATCATATTCTATTGTCTTTGTTCTTTTTTTACTTCTTGCAATATGTTTATTTAATTCTCCATTTGCTTGTGCAATTTTTATTAGTAATTCATTTGCAACATCCTTTACTTGTAATATTTTTTGAGCCTCTTTTTCTGACTCTTTTTCAATTACTTTTTCAATTATTTTGGTACTCTTTTGGTACTCTTTTAGTCCCTTTTTTTCTTTCCAACCTTTTGTGTTCTTTTTAGTACTTCCACTAGTTTTTATCCCTTTATCTTTTAAAAAGCTACTTACTGATTTATGATCACTTAATATATATTCTTTTTCTAACTGCTTCCAGTCATATTTTGCCACCCCACTCACCTACTTGTCTTTTAGTTAAATTATTGATGTCATAGTCTTGTGATTCTTTAAGTAATCTTTTGCACTCCAATATTTAAGTCCTTTTTCTTTGCATTTTTTTATATATTCTTCTGCTTTTTGTTTTGTCCATTTCATATTTCTAATTTCCTTCCCGCCGTTTTTACAATTGGTCTTTTATATCCTTCTAATTTCTTTTCTTGCTGATAATTTTCACATTTCGTATAAATTATGCCTTCTGCCTCAAATACTTTTATTTTACAATTTGATTTGTTATTACAATTAGTACAACATTGCTTTACATATTCATTTATTCTTTCTTCACTTTCCATACATACCTCTTTCAACCACAAAAAAAGAACTCACTAGAAAAGTTCTTTTTTTCACAATTTTTGAAAATAGAAAAATAAAAGGAGTTTTGCGTAGTAATTTTAAGGAATACTAACATATCTAGTATATATTAGTATAAATTATAAAAGAGCAAATAAAAATCTGCTCTCTCACACAAACAATTAATCAGTATTTCTTGCAAATACTTTTTAACTATTACTATTATACTATATGTTTTTCTTAATTAATATAGAATTTTAAGGTAAAAAACAGGTAATTTTATAAATTTAGCATTTTATCCAATGCTCTTTCTATAATCTTTTTTATAGTTTCCCAATTTCTTGTTTGATTAAATAATTTAAAATATAAATTATTTCCAATATCATCATAGCTTCTACCATCTACATAATATGCAATTAATAATTCTTTTTCTTTATACTTTAAACATTCTAATCTATCGTCTATTAGATCTACTTTTTCTCTCAACTTTCTAATATCCGCTTCTAATTCTTCTATTTTTTCTTTCGCCGCTTCTTTCTTTGTTTCATTTTCTTCTATTTTTTTCAACACTTTATTGCTTATTTGATTTTTACTATGTATATCTTGATTAATTCCAAAACTTGATGTAATACTTGTTTCTACATCTATTTCTTTTAATTTTATCCTATTATTTTTTAGTTCTTTTAACTTAATATTCAATTTTGCTTTGTTCTCTTTATAATCTCTTAATAATTCTATTAATTCTTCTTTACTCATTTGTTCCTCCTTCACTACTTAATTTTTTTCTATTGATTTATTTATATCATTGCTATGATTTTTATTTTCGTTTTCTCCCTTTCATTTTTTTATTTAAGAATTTTCTTTGATATTCTTTTACATTGTTTTGTCTTTGTTTTTCTCTATCTCTACTTTTTAAAAATCCATTATCGTTTCCGTTCATTTTATTTTTTCCCTTCTATTAGCTCTTGTAAAACTTGCCTTCTTCCTAGTTTTATTCCATATTCTAATGTTTTTCTATTTCTTCTTCCGCCAACTATTGTTAGTGGTAATTTTTCTTCTTCTATTTTTTCTTTTATTCTTTGAACTGGAATAACATCTTTATCTATATTATTCTTTAAAAATTTAGTCATTGTTTTTTCTAATGCTTTTTCATAATTTTTTTCTAATCCTTTTTGGTTTATAATAATATTAATATCTTTTTGTCTTTCTAATTCTGTTTTTAATTCTTCATTTTCTTTCTGTAATTTTTCTATTAAATTTAAAACTATTTCTAACTCATTTACAAAAGTATGAACATTTTTTGCTAAAACTTGTTTCATTCTTTCAATTGCTTTCTTTTCTTCTTCGTTCATAATTTACTCACTTTCTAATAATTTTTTAATTTTTAAAAATGCTTCTACTAAACTATTAAAATCAGTAATTTCTGTTTCTTCTAAAATTTCTTTTATTTTATCTTTTGAAATATAATTTTCTCTTAGAATTTTATTTAACATTTCAGGTGTAGTTTGTTGAGCAGTAGCGTATTCAAATAATCTATTTCTACCGTTTCTTATTTTTTCATTCTCTTTTAATACTCTTTTATAATCTGATAAAATATGTTCCAATATTCTAGTAAGCTCTACAATTTCTTTATTGTAATATCCATGCCAACCATTTTCTTCTTTATACTCTTTATCTGTTTTTATAGAATTTATAAAATGTTCTGCATTTTTTATATCATCTTCTATACTATTTTCCACCATTACCCTCCTTATAAAATTTCTCTGCTTGGTCATAATCAATCATAGTTAATACTGAACACATAGTTTCATAAGACATTTTATTTATTTCTTTCATAGTTTTTCCTTTGGTAATGCCTCGTGTCATTACCAAAGAATTTCTTATAACCATAAATAACGCTAATTTATATTTATGTTTCATTTTATTTAATATTTCTTCCTTTTCTTTCACTTAAAACACCTCAATTTCTTCTACTTTTTCTATGCTAATAGTTTCACAAACTTTTAAATTAAAGAATGTAAACTCTTCTGTTTTATAATCTATTTTTAAGTCTACTTCACACATTGTTTGTTTTAAACATTCAAATATCCATAAAGGTAATTTAATATATTTAGGGTAATTATGATACTTTGCAACATAATCATGTATTCTATTATTAATAATACATTGTAATTCTAAATATTCAATACTATCTTTAGTTGTTCTTTTATTTGTTTTTTCTTTCACTATGTATCACTCCTATACTATTTGTTTATCAGTTACTTTTACTTTCCAGTTTCCAAAACTGCCTTTAAATATCATACTTCCTACTCTGAAATCATCTGCTATTGTATCTCCAATATTGTAGTTGTTATAATATTCTTCTGATACTTCTATATAAATGTCTATGTCATTCATATCATCTTTTAAGTGTTCACTTATATTTAATGTAAAATGCGTTTGTGATATATTGATTTTCATTATGAATTTTGCTGCTCCACTTAATATCTTGTTTTGTTGGTTTATTTTGTTATTTATATTTGATAATTCATTATTTTTATTTGATATTTGTATATTCAAATCTTTTTGTTCTTGTTTTAATTGTGTTATTGTTTTTATATATTTTTTATCATCTTCTGATAATATTTTATATTTATTATTTTTTACACCTAATGTTATACCTAATACAACATTTATGATTATTAATATAATTAATATAGTTTCTTTATATTTCATATCTTATTTACTCCTTTACTCCCAAAACTAATTTATATAGCTTGTCTGCTACTTGTACAGCATTATCAAATTCTTTACCACCTAGTTGAACTTCTTGGAATGTTAATAAACTTTGTGTTGTTTTTACTCCTTCTGTTTCTTGAAGTTCTAATACTTTTTTAGCAATTTTCTCAATTTCTTCATCAGTCATTTTATTACTCCTTTACTTCTACGATATTGTTTTCAGGGCAATACCATATTCGCCCATCATCTTGTTTTATATGTACTGTCATCTCTCTTCCTGTTGGTTTAAAATGCTTTATTACTACTCCAATATGTCCATCATATGTTGCTACTCTATCAATTATCCCATTTTTGGTTCTAACATATTCTCCTATTTCAATTCTATCTTCCATTTGTACCTCTTTTTCTAGCATTTTGGACTAGTCTTTTGATTATATTACTATAATATCTCTGTTCTGGTCTCAATAAATCTGCAAAATTATCTAAATCATCTAGCTCTTTCGCTTTTCTTTTTAAAATTGCTTCCTTTTCTTCCTCATACAAGTTATCATCTACTCCATTTAATCGTCTTGTTGCTATTAATTCTTCATCATCTAATTCACTCATAATATTCTCCTTTTCCATTAAAAAATTCCTATGATCCAATATGCTATTAATCTATGTAATTTCTCATTTTCTTCCAAATCGCAATCTATTGTATGCTCTTTGAATAATCCAAGTTTGTATAATATATTATGTGCTTTCCACTCTCTAACCCAACTATTAATGCTTCTTTTACTAACAAAATTTGTCCTAAATTTAAATTCCTCTAACACTAATTTCATAAATTCTTTACTTTTCGCTTTACGCGGATTCAATATCCTAACATCTGCAGCATTATATTTTATTTTTATTCCTAAAACCTTTATATTTTCCATTTCAATTCTCCTTCGTTTTTTTCTTATTTTTCTAATTGTTTTATTGCCTTCTTAACACATTTACAACATAAAACTGCAGTTATTTGTCCACATTTTGTCAACGAATTTGGTAAATTTACTATTCCTCCGCTTCTTTCTTCTTGCTTTTTATCTAGTCTTATCTCATCTTTACAATAGTCACAAATGTAATAATCATATAATTTAGTCATTTTACGATTTATCGTATTACTTTTTTCACCTTCTACTTGCATTTTTTTATGTTTTTGAGGTGCCTTTCTGTATTTTATCTCAGTTATATCTAACACTTATTTACTCCTTTTTTAGTCTATTCTTGGTATATGATTCATATTTTCTTCTTCAAGAGCTATCTGCTCTGCTTTTTTGATATATGCAATATATTTTCTCTTTTGTTTATTCAATTGCGTAGTTCTTGATTTACAATCATTTAAACTATGTTTTACTAGATCTACTTCTTTTTCTCTTTCTTCTTTTGTTAAACTTTTTAATTCTTTTGCTAATCTATATCCAGCACTCTGACTACTATAAATTACAACTCTTTTCTTTTTAAGCTCACTTATTCTACTTCTTATTTCTCTATCAGTAAGCTTTGTTGCTTCAATTAATTCTTTTCGTGTTGTGTATTTCTCTGTTGATAAATAATTTTTTATATCAATATTTTTTTCGTTCATTTGTTCTCCTCTCAAATTATTTTACTTGTGATAGTGCAAAAAATAATTCATCTTTACTTTCTTCACTCATTCTTTGATAATCTTTATCTTTTTTGCAATCTGACATAATCCTTATAAATTTTTTCGGATTTTTTTCGAGCTCTTCTTTATATTTATTAAATAAAATAATATAAATGTCTTTGTCTTTGTCTTTTATGTTTGCGGTATTAACTACTATTTGTACTCCGTTTTTTACTACTCGATATACTACTATTTATACTTTCAAAATTGTCAGTACAAATTTTGTATTTGTTCGGACTTCCTTTTTTTCCTTTTCTATATTCAAAAAGCCCCGCTTCTATTAATTTGTCTCTGTATGATATAAAAGTTGCTTCTCGTTTTATATGTATGCATGTCATTAATCGATAGTTATCTACTACAATCCATTCGCTCCACCCAGCTTTATTGAATATATGAATTAACTTATACCACAATAATTCTGCTGGAGTTGGCAAATAATTAGTTTCGAGCCATCTTTCAAATGCATTTATTAATTCTATGTATGTCATTTCATTTTCCTTTCGTAAAAAATAAAATTAAAGGGATAAACTATTGTCTATCCCTGGTGTCCATTTCTTTATATTCTTCTAACACTGCACTTTGAATTTTCTTTCTCAATTCGTTATCAATCGGATGTGCTACATTATAAAATTTTCCTTGCATATTTCTGAATTTTGGAAAAGCTATAAATAATTCTCCATCTCTTCCTTCTACAACTTCAATTTGCTTTACACAAATTGCTTCGTCTAAAACTATACTTGCAATAGCTTTTATGCAGCCTGCATTTTTTAATTTTTTCATATTTACTCTTGTTACTCTCATTTTTTAATCCTCCATTAAATAATTTTTTTTAAATTCTTTCATAAATAACTCATGACTATATTTCTTTTCAAATATAATTTGAGCTTCTTGCATATATTTAGTTCTTAATTCAATATCTAAATCATATTTTTGATGACATTTACGACAAATCGGTATAATTAGTCCATACTTCATACTCATTTGCCTGTTTTTGCCTTCAAAAACCTCATTTAGATCATCTTTTTGGTTTATATTGCATATATAACATATCTTTAAATTGTCTGTTATTATGCTGAATCTTTTATCTTCTAGCTTCTTCAACTTTTTAGATTTTTTCTTTAGTTCTTTTTGAATTTTGTATTCTTTATTTCTACACGATGCACATTCTTTTAATTGAATTTTTCTTTTTCTATAGATACAATAAAAATATTTTTGATATTTCTTAGTTCTGATTCTAAAATTAACACATTTCATGTTTTTATCTCGATTTCTTGATTTTTCAACGTTTTTATGATAAAATTAATATGAAAAATCATTTGCTAAGTATTGATTTTTTAGAAGTTATCTATGTCAGTTTGGTTGCTTGATTGGATAACTTTTTCTATTTTTTTATTCTTTTCTTCTTCAGATAAATTTGAGTAAATTACTAAATTTATTTTTATCATCTTTTTCATTAATCTACTTGTTAATTTGCTATATTCTGTGCAAATTTGTTTATATTGTTCTATTATCTTATTGGTTTCTTTATCATTTTCTATATCTAATATAAGTGCTAATATTGTTAATAAGATCCACAATATTAATAAAACTTCCATTAAATTTCCTCCTTTATCTTTTTTATTTTTTTAATTATTTCGTCTAGTTCTTCATTCTCTGTTTCTTTTTCGCTTAGTAAATAAGAAACTTGATTATTTTCAACAAAATAGATACTTACTTTTATTTCTTTAAAAAAAGAATCATATTTTCTACTCTGATAAATATTTATCTCAAAAAGTATTTGATTATTTTTTTTCTGAATTTCATCAGCAAGTTTATAAATTTCCTTGATTTTTTCAGCTATTTCCATAATAATTACTCCTTCGCTTTTACGACTAAGAATTTTGTAATCTTTTTTCTATTTTAAAAACAAATATAATGTCACAAACAAAAAATATATAAAATATTTTAACTATAAAATCCATCGTTATTATATTTGATAAAAATTCCACTAAAAATCCTGCTCCCACTGGTAATACTACGAACATGGACATAAACATTATTCCTATCATAAATGTTATTATTTTTTGTTTCACTTCTTTCACCTTCTTTCTAATAAAATTTTTTGTAACAATTGTAATGTTGTCTCTGCTTCAATCCTTTTTCTTTTTTCTTCTTCAAATTGTTCTTTAGGAATAGAATCATTATCTGTTGCGATTTTGTAATATCCTCCTTCTGTCATAAAATGTTTTAATTGATTAGTCTTACACAACCTTTTAACTTCTTCAACCCCTATCCCTGATTGTCTACTATACTCTTCTGCACTCACATATTTAGATATTGACATCTTTTCACTTCCTCTCTTCGCATCAGATTGTGGTTATTTTGTGTTTGTTACGCTGACATCAGAATTTAAAAAAATATCATCATTTTTGTATTTTAATATTTTTTTTATATTCAAAGCAACTTCTAATGATGGAGCAACATTTCCTTTTTCATATCCTGTATAAGTTGTCCTTGCTACGCTTAATTCATTAGCCATCTGCTCTTGAGTATATCCTTTTTTAGTTCTAATTTCTATAAGTTTTTCTCTCAATTTTTCTCACCTCTCTTTGTTTGTTCTGCTGACATTATATATTATGTTTGTTTAGCTGTCAATAGTTTTTTTGAAAATTTTTTATTTTTTTTGGAAATTGTTTGCAAAACTGACAAGATAATGTTATAATTTACTTGAAAGGAGTGCTTTATGAGCTTTGGAAATAATTTAAAAAAAATTAGACAAGAAAACGAAATGACACAAGAAGAACTTGCAAAAAAGATTAATACCTCTCGTTCTAATATAGCTAATTATGAAAATGATAAAAACATGCCATCTATAGAAATATTAAATAAATTATCAGAAATATTTAATTGTAGCATAGACTACCTATTAGGAAAATCTGACATACGAAATTCTGATGAACAGCAATATTATTTTGCTTATCATAAGGAAATGGCTGGATTAACTCCAGACGAAATCGTAGATGCATTAAAATTTTATAAAGAAATGAAAAATAAAATCAATAAAAAGGAGCAATAGTTAATGGACAAAGATAGTCTCTTATCAAGAATATCATCAAAAGTTTTAGACATTTTTGATAGCACTACACATCGATATTATATAAAAAAAGATAAAATGACCTTAATAAGAAATAAAAATAAAATTGTTGAAGAAAATAACGCAAAATTAAAAAAGAAAAATAAAACATTAAGAGAAAACTACAATAAACTATTAGAAGAATATAATAAAAAACAACAAACTCTTGAATTAATTAATGCATCTATAACTGATTCTAACAGACAAAAACTACTTTATGATATTGTTCAAATTGAAAAGAAAAAAGCTAATCTAATTTCTGCAAAAGAGAAATTATCAGAAGAAGTTAATAAACTAGTATTTCAAAAAGGTATGTTAGAAAATGAAATTTTAGACTTACAAGATAAACGAAAAGAAATATTCATTGCTGATGATTCCCCTATTTCAATAGAATATATAGATAATCTTCTTTCTGGTTTAGAATTTGAAAAAACATTTGCAAAAATATTACAACTTTTAGGTTATCATAATATCGAAGTTACTTCAAGTAGTGGTGACTTTGGAATTGATGTTTTAGCAAAAGATAATAATGATATATTATATGGTTTTCAATGTAAACTTTATTCAAATACTGTAGGTAATGATGCAATTCAGCAAGCTTATTCAGGCAAAAAACATTATAATTGTGATATTGCAATTGTAGTTACAAATAATACGTTTACAGAACAAGCAATTCAACAAGCTAGAGAAACTCAAGTTATATTATGGGATAGAAAAGTTTTAATTAATAAGCTTAAAATAATAAATAAATCTTAATCAATTTTACGGAGGAATTTATGGAATTAACAAAATTATATAATATAGCCAAAAGAGAAAATATTGATATAATTAACTTCAAAATGAAAAATAAGGCTATAATTGGTCGCATTGGTAATAATTATGCTATTGGACTAAACTATTCCCTTATTTCTAATTCTAACGAAGAAAAAACCATATTAGCAGAAGAATTACGGGCATTATTATTGTAATGCTCTTTATAATTATCATTTTTCTGATGAGGAAATTAATAAAAGAGAGTTCAGAGCTTTAAAATGGTCTTTTAAAACACTTGTACCATTTAACAAATTAAAACAACTTTATAATGATGGTTGTAGATATACTTATGAATTTGCTGAAAAATTAGGAGTTACAGAAGATTTAATTGAAAAAGCTTATAATTATTATTCGGAGGGAAATAATGGCTAAACGAACTAACTTTGAATCAAATGGAAAAGAATATTTTAGAGTTACTAAAACTATTGGTCACAAAGCAGATGGAACACCTATAAGAAAACAATTTTATGGAACAGGAAAAAAAGAAGCAGAAGAAAAAGCTGAAGAATATATAACAAAAATAAAAAATGGTATGTCTTTAGATTTTGAAAATGTAACTATTGATGAACTAATTTATAAATGGTTATTTCAAATAAAGAAAAATGAAATAAAACCATCTTCTTTTCAATCTTACGAAGGCACTTATAGAAATTATATTAAAGATTCAGATATATCTGGATTAAAAGTATATAATACAAAATCTATTCAAATACAAGAATATTATAATAAATTAGGAAAAGATAAAACATATTCTCAAATAAAAAAATTAAATAAACTTTTAAAGCAATTTTTTTCTTATGCAGAACGTGAGGGGTTTATCCTAAAAAATCCATGCAATAACATTACAATTCCTAATAAAAGTGTTAAAAAAAGTGTTAATCAGGAAATTGAATACTTTAATGAAGATGAAATCAAACAATTAAAAGATGCTTTTAAAGGGCATAAATTTGAAAACTTAATTTTAATGGCTTTAGGCACAGGTTTAAGACAAGGTGAATTATTAGCTTTAAAATGGGAAAATGTAAATTTAGTAGAAAAATATTTAGAAGTAAAGGAATCCGTAAAAAAAGTATATGTTTTTGATAATGATGGAAATAAGAAATTAGAAACTATATATAATACTCCTAAAACACAAAATTCAATTCGTAGAGTAGATTTACCAGATAAACTAGTAACTATGTTGTCTAACATGAAAAAAGAATCAGAATTTGTTTTTAGTGAGAATGGTGAACCAATTTCAGCAAAGACACTATTTGGAAATTGGAAAAAAGTATTAAATTCCAGCAACATTCCTTATAAGAAATTTCATAGTTTAAGACATACTTATGCAACAATGTTATTATCTCATGGCGTGGATCTAAAAACTGTACAAGATTTAATGGGACATTCTGATATTGCAGTAACTCAAATTTATTTACACGTTCTTCCTAAAACAAAAATAGATGCTGTAAACAGAATAAATGGCTTATTATAAATACTAAAGTGTTAAAATAGTGTTAAACATAAAAATAGAGTATCAAGATTATTTGTTGTAATCATTGGCACTCTAAGTTTTTATTATTTTGGTGACCCGTACGAGAATCGAACTCATGATTCCACCTTGAGAGGGTGGCGTCTTAGCCGCTTGACCAACGGGCCATTATTTAATCTTTATTATTTATATCACAATTATCTTAATTCGTCAATTGTTTTTTACATTTTTCATCAACAATAAAAAAGATACCACAAATCATCATTACAATAATTTGTAGTATCTTTTTGTTAAAATATAACTTCTACATTTTCAAGAACAATTGCCGGTATTTCCTTTATCCGATTGTTCCTGGCATAAAGAACAACTGTAAAACCATCAAGAACAAAATTATTTTTATCAACAATTATTGGCTTAGGAAACTTACCACATCTAGTATAATATTCATTTATTTTCTTATACTTATTTGTAGTTGTATCTGGCAAATCAATTGTTATAATTAGACTTGATACTGGAATTCTACTGATCCATTCTTTTGGTAACATATGTAGCCATCTTATTTGGAACATTTTAATTTTAAAGTATTCTCTTTTAAATTGTTCTTTTGCACCATCATCTTTTAAGCTCATATAAACTCTAAACTGATCAGGTGTCATATTTTCCTTCTCTTCATTACATTTCTTGCAAGAAGGTACCATATTTTGTGGAATTGTTGGTCCTCCAAGACCTTTAGCATAAACATGGTCTAAAGTTATCTGACTGGGTTCAACAACTCTTCCGCAATAATAGCATTTTCTTTTTCCTTTCAGTTTATAAGTTAAATCATACATTATATACTCAAATTTAAATGGCCGTTTTTTCAATTTTAACATTGAGTTTTCTTCAAATGCGATAATATCTTTTTTGGCTGAAAATGTATAACCTTTTGGAACTTCGATAATCATCAAAAGCCCTCCTTCATTTTTAGTTACATAATATAACAATATAACAAATTTCCAATTTTGTCAATATTTATTTCATTAGATTTATTGTATTTGATGGCTTTTCAATTCCTTCTAAATTATAATAAGCATTTGGAATATTTCCAACAATAACATGTTCTGCAATAATAAATTGATTTACTACATTTTGATTGTATCTTTTCATTGGTGTTACAACAGCCATATCACAATTAAAATTAACATATACTCTATGCAAGGTTTGATTTATTCCTTGTGAGATAAATTCACTTTTTATTTCTGTATCAACACTTCCTGTCATAGAAATTTTTATAGGTATTCTTGGTCCAAATCCTGATAATAGATAGTTTCCTGTCAAATTTCCTAATGTTATATAAATTTTTTCTGTTGGTATCTTTTCAAATTCTTGTTGTATTTTTTCTGTTAAGTCTGAAATAATATTATTTACTACTGCTACATTTGATTTTATAGCAGATACATTTCCATTTGAATCTTTTTCAATTGTATATAATTCTTCATATTTATATTGATTCATTACTATTGTCGATTGCTGATTTGTTATAATTGTTGCTGTATATTTAACTTTTTCATTACACATTGCTTCATACACTGGTTCTAAATAATCAAATCCAATTTTAAATCCATATACTCCAATTAAAATTATTGATATGAATTTTATAATCTTTTTTGCAAATTTTATATTTTTTAAATTGGCATTTTTTCCACAAAACCTGCCAATAGGCTTTATTATAAACCTTTTTCTTGAATAAATTTTATCCATATTATATTACTATTGGCTCTTTGGCTCTTTTTAGTACATATTTAGGTATATATATTTTTTCTCCAATATTAATTTTATCAGGATTTTCAATTCCATTTACTCTAACTATGTCATCAACTGTACTTCCATATTTTTTCGCAATTTTCCATAATGTATCTCCATCTTTTACAACATAAATTATAACACTGTAATCTTCTAAATCATCTTCAGTTTCTTCTGTTATATTATTAATTGCTGGTATCTCAACATTTTTATATGTCAATGTTTCAAAATTCAAATCTACATTTGCATCAATTGTTCCACTCTGATTTATAAATTCTTGTGTTCCAACTTCTATTCTTGTGCTTGTATTACAATTATTTTCTACTCCTTCTATTGTTTGAGTAAATGGTATTGTTATTATTTTACTATTTACTCCTATTGTTGATGTATCAGTATATATTAAATTTACCTCCATCTCTCCTTCTAATGCCATTTTTCCACTTAATCTATTTTCTTTGTTTATAGATATTTGTATTGATGTATTTATAATTTCTCCATTTCCAATTTCGGGAACATTTACTTTTTCCCTTATTTGACATATGTTTTTCAATTTTTTTCTATCTGATGTTGTTTTTAATGTTTTTAAATCATAATTTACTCTTTCACCTGGGCAATATAAATCTTGTATTACTTGTATTTCTTTTTCTTCATATGAAATACAATTTATCTCAACTTCAACCTCTAAATAAACTGTATGTTCTTCTATTGAATTTGGTTTTATTATTAAATTTTTTATTAAATATGTTGTATCACATATATTTTCTTCTTTGATATCTGGCATATCTATAAAACCAACTAATGGAACTCTGCCTATTGTTTTGCAAATTCTTCCATCATCTGTTAAATACACAAGTTTTAATTCTATTTCTGATTTTGCAAGTATTTTGTTATAACTTATTTTTATATCTTTATCAACTAAACTTATTGTTGCATTTAATATTTCTGCTAAATTGTCTGTATTTGGAATTGATACATTTTCTTTCACATATGTTTTATTATTTCCTTCACATAATAATGAGTTTATTTTTTCTTTTTTACTTAAAATTTGCATATTAACATCATTTACATTCGTTGTTATTTCCGCTTCTTCAGGTAAACGTATTTTTATTGAAATTTCCACATTTGCCTTTATTCCTATTTTTCTTCCATTTATTACTTTACATTCAAAATTTTTTATATTTGGTTCAATATCAACAATCATTCCTATTTGTAATTCTGGAACAACTATTGTTTCTGAAAAATCAAGTGTTGTATTTAATCCTCTTAAATTATTTTTCTCTCCATCTGCTAAATACATTATATATGAAACAATATTTCCTTCTAATCTTAATTTTCCTTCAAAAACTTCTTTTTTATATATACATATGTTTCCATCTGTATTAATTGTATTTAATATATCTGGCTTTGAGTCTGGAACTATCATATCTCCTTGAACTACTATTTGTTCTTTTTTCTCACAAATTATCTTATTAATTTTTATAGTTTCTTTTGTTATATCCATATGAATAACCTCCTATATATTTTTGTTTATTAATTTATATGGACATTTAATTTATTTTATTACTTTTTTGAATATTTTTTTTACTTTTGTTTATACTATTTTAGTAAGAGGTGATATCTTTGACAAATATCAATTGTTGTTTAGATTGTGTTTATCAAAAAGATGGAAAATGCTCTTATGATATTATTTCTAATATAATAATATGTTCTAATTCTGAATGTGCATATTATAAAAGTCCCAATTAAAGTAAATTTAATTGGGATTTTTCTTACACAATAAATATTAGGATTTATAGAATTCATATTACATGAAGTTTCTATAATCAATTCTTTATTTTTTCAAATACTTTTGCTAAATATTTCATACTTGTTAAACTTTGCTCTAGTGTATTTCCAGTTGAACCAACTTCTATTATTACTGCTGCTTTTCCTAGATGTTGATTATATCTTGAATTTCTTACTATCATTGGTTTAAACAATCCTGGATACATTTCATTTGCAATTTCTTGAACTTTTATTGCAAATCTAAGATTGTTTTGCCAATTTGGATGATATAATCCTCCTCCATTTGTTCCTATTACAAACATTAATTGTGATGCAACATCATTACCTATTTTAACACTTGGATCATAATCACTTTTACTTCCAATTGCATCTCTGTGTAAATCTATTATTATATCACTTGGGTTTTCTTGCAAATCTTTTTTTACACTTTCCAATGACCTAGAATATGATCCTGTATATGCAGGATAATCATGATATGTTTTGTCATGATTTACCTTAAAGCCAAATCCAAGTAAATAATTTGTAAGTTCATCTCCTAATCTTGCAACAGTATAATTTAAATCTGTTGTTCTAAAATTTCCTGTTTGTTCATATGGATATGTTTCACTTGGTGTATAACTTTCACATGTATGTGTGTGAAATATTAATATATTATTTTTGTCTATGTCTAATTCTGTATTCATAATATCATCTGGTATATCAAATGATGTCTCATTTTTTATTTTTACGCCATTTATTTCATTGTTAAAACTTTCTGATATTGGATTTTTAGTTACTATTTGCGTTTCTACATTTTCTAATATATTACTTACATCTACATTTGAGTTATTATTATCTTTTTCTTCTTCAACAGGCTTATTTTCTATATTTTCACCTGGAGTTTCTACAGGATTTTCTTCTATTTTTTCACTTTCTTTTAATCTAGAAAGTTCAACGCCTAATATTCTTTCTGAAAAATCTTTTGTATCTTCTTCATTTTCTTCTTTTATCGTTGTATTTGATTTTGAAACAATTTCATTTATAGCAGGTATTTCATTATTTAAACAATTTACTAATTTGCTTGATAAATTTATTTTGAAAACTTCTGTTGATTTTAAATTTTGTATAAATCTTGTAACAATAAAAAGCAATATTAAAGTTACTATTAATATTGCTATTTTTTTTATTGAACCTTTTGCATTTATTATTGTAACATTAAACATATAACATACCCTTCTTTTGAATTTTTCTTATATATATTATATGTTTGTTACAAGTATTTTAGAACTACAATAATCGTGGTTTTAGTTCTAAATAAATTGGCTTTTCTTCTCTTATCATTGTACTTTTACCATGTCCTGGATATACAATTGTTTCATCTGGTAATATCATTAATTTTTTTGTAATTGAATTTATAACATCTTCAAAATTTCCTGTTGGTACATCTGTTCTTCCCCAAGTTCCTCTAAATAATGTATCTCCTGAAAATAATAATTTTTCTTCTTCACAATATAAGCAAGAACCTCCTGAAGTATGTCCAGGTGTATGTATTACTCTAAATTCAAGATTTCCTAGATGTATTAAATCTCCATCGTCAACTCTTGAATCTACTTGAATAACTAAACCTTCAAATCCTATATATGTTGTTAGACTTATATTTGGATCTAATAAGTTTTCAGCAGCATTTCTATGTGCTAATATTTTTCCACCTTTTCTTTCTTTTAATTCTTTTACTCCTCCAATATGATCTCCATGGCAATGTGTTAAATAAATATATTTTAAATTTGCATTTAATATATCTAACATTTCTACAATTTTGTCAACATCTCCTGCAGGATCTATTACCATTGTTTCTTTTGATTTCTCGTCTTGTACAATATAACAATTTGTTACATCTCCAACCCATGAGTCTATCCTTAGTTCCTTTAATATCATTTTTCTTCTCCTCTTATTCCTTCATTTTGTTTTTTCTACTTACTTCATATACACTGTCTATTTTACGTAATTCTCTTATTACTTTATTTAAACTTTCTACACTATCTACTTCTAGTGTAACTTCTGTTATAGCAATTCTTTCTTTTGTTGCCTTTGCATTTACACTTATTAATCTTACTTTTGAGTCATTTAATTTTTGTACTATATCTCCTAATAATCCATTTCTATCATTTGCAAATATCTCAATTTCAACAGTATATGAACTCTTTTTCTCATCATTATACCATTTTACATCTATTATTCTATTTTGCTCTTTTAATAAATCTGCAACATTTGGACAATCTTTTCTATGAACAGATACACCTCTTCCTTTTGTTATATATCCTATTATTTCGTCTCCTGGTAATGGATTACAACATTTTGATAATTTTACTAAACAATTATCAATTCCTTTTACGATAACACCTGAATCAGATACTTTTGTATTATCTACTTTATTTTTTGCAAGTTCTTCTATTTTTTCTTCTATTTTTGGTTCTTCTTTATGTTCTTTTCTATATTCTATTAACATTCTTGCAATTATTCTGTTTGCTGTAATTGCTCCAAATCCAACTGCTAAATACATCTCATCTAAATTTTTATATTTATATCTTTCTAACATTGGATTTATATAATCTGTTTTGAAAAGTTCTGCATATGGAATTCCAATTCTTTTTAATTCTTTTTCAATTAAGTCTTTTCCTTTTTCTATATTTTCTTCTCTTTTTTCTTTTTTGAACCAAGAATTTATTTTGCTTTTGGCAGATGTACTTTTTACAAATTTTAACCAATCCATACTTGGACCTTTAGAGTTATCCGATGTTAAAATTTCTACGATATCTCCATTTTTGATTGGTGTTATTATTGGAACCATTTTACTATTGATTTTTGCTCCAACCATTTTATTTCCGATTTCAGCATGAATATTATATGCAAAATCTATTGGTGTTGCACCTCTTGGTAATACTTTTATT
>OHAQ01000840.1_pt1 | contig 24596 bp, 19 predicted proteins | sample 1577111 | NCBI WGS metagenome assembly OHAQ01 (sample SAMEA3541549, study PRJEB24748) | human gut metagenome | biome: human gut; feature: human-associated habitat; material: faeces | place: China | collected 2012 | reverse complement strand
TTTTCCAAAATTGCGACACGCCTTGCATTCTTGCAGAGCTGCTCCACGGAAGACATGTTTTAAGGATTTGCCGCAAGAAGAAAATCCAGTCATATATAAAGCATCGGTATAATTGTATAAAGCATCGGTATAATTGTTGTACTAAACCTGCATCTGATCCAGCTTATGTTGCCGAAAATATCCTTAATAGAGAATTTAAATCGGACATGATAAATCAGAAATGGGTAACAGATGTATCAGAATTCAAATATGGTGTTGGAGAAGACGATAAAAAAGGTAAACTATATTTAAGCGTAATACTTGATTTATGCGATAGGAGGCCTGTCGCTTTTGTATATAGCACCAGAAATGATAACCCTCTTGTTTTTGATACATTTGACAAAGCTGTGGCAGCGAATCCAGGAGCTACACCACTACTTCATAGTGATCGAGGCTATCAGTATACTTCGAAAGCATTTAGGCGACGAATTTTAGCTGCTGGAATGACACAAAGTATGTCTCGCGTGGCAAGATGTATCGATAATGGTCCTATGGAAGGATTCTGGGGACTAATGAAACGAGAAATGTATTATGGCAAAAAGTATAAAACAAAAGAAGAATTAATGCTTGCCATAGAGAAATACATAGATTATTACACAAACAAAAGAGTTCAACGAAATCTTGGAGTGCTTACACCACTGGAATTCCATGAACAAAAACTAGAAAACGTTGCATAAACAACCCGGTACATAAACTGTACCGGGGAAGAAAAAATTTTCGTTATTTAATTTGTCTACTTGACGGGTAGCACACCATTTTATGGGCTTCACAGGGATTTTTCACTTGCTTTCGCACTCGATTTTCTTGATTTGACCACATTTTTACGACAAATTCTTGGAAAAATATATTTGTCTGATTTTCTTACTACTCCTCATCTCTTTTATTATTAGATTTCAGGCATACTTGCTAATTTCTTCTATTCAGCGTTCCCCTCTGGGAAAATAATTTTAAACACAAAGAAAAAAATCACCATGGAAACTCCACCTGTAATAATTGTCACAAGCATGTTATAGACTGCCGGTGCCACATATGCAGATGCAACTGGCATCCACAGATTATTAAATCCATTACAAATCAGTGAAATTACCACCCATGCAACAAAATACCAGATTGCCTGATATACAGGATTTCCATGGCTTTTAAAAGTAATATTTCTCTGCAGTGGAAAATTAATACACTGTGCAAGAAATGACCCCAATTCATAACTGATAAAATAGCCAAGTCCACCACCGATCAGTATATTTCCCGTTGCATCACGCAATACATTATACCCCAGCAAACTCCATGTAAATTTTACTCCAAACAGATTCATGGAAACCTTTGGCCACATAAATTCTGTACCAGCCAGACCAATTCCCAAAATCCCTGGTAAAAATGTAAATACAAGATACTGGAATACTGTCACGCCCATACTGAATATAACAAAATAGAATATCTGATAAAGCCATTTTGCAATAGCAGAATGTTTCTCTTCAAAACATTTCCATATATTTTTTATACGATTCATCTGCACTTCCCTCCGGCTTCTTTTAATAATTTTTCATATTTCTTATTATTTCTTCTGTTTCTGAAATATCCGCCAACTATTTTTTTTACTCCAAGCATAAAGTGGCCATTCACAGCATCGACAATTCCATATACCATTTCCATACTGACTGCCCCGCCGGTCATCTTGGCAATCCCCCGGAACGGCATATTGTAAATAAAAAGAATATTCAGATCTGGCTTTCCCTGTGCCTCACTCTTCTTTTTCATTTTTGTGAGACATCTATATATCAGTCTTGCAAGTCGGCTTTTTGCATAATACATCTGACAAATTGCATCATTGATTTCCAGATTTCCACTCCATCTTCTGTTCGGTATCTCATGGCCAAGAAGTTCACGAAATTCCTCATCTGATATTTTCTGCACGATTCCTGTATAATAGTAAGGCATTTTTGCCGGATTATACGGATACCCTTTACTATTTCCTGTTCTCTCGGTCATACCTGTTAAACGAATATCTGCAACACTGGCTCCTACCATAATCTGATAAGTTCCTGTTTCTATTTCCCACTGTCCCGTTTTTATATTCCAATAACGGAATGTCTTATCATCAAAGGGAATCCTGAGCTGTCTGCTTTCTCCTGCCTTTAGATAAACTTTTGCAAAACCTTTCAGTTCTTTTTCCGGTCGGAACACGATTGCATTAGGAAGTCCTACATACATCTGAACAACCTCAGCTCCATCTCTGTCACCTGTATTGGTAACCGAAACTTTGATTCCATCCTCTTCTATGATAAGATCAGAATATGTAAATTCCGTATAGGAAAGTCCAAAACCAAATGGAAACTGCACCCGTACTTTTGAAGTATCATAATAGCGATATCCTACATAAACACTCTCGCGGTATTCCGATGTTTTCTCATTACTTGGATAATATCGAAATGCCGGTGTCTGTTCATAAGATATGGGATATGTTTCTGCCAGTCTTCCTGATGGGTTCACCTTTCCGGTCAGAATATCCAATGTTGCAGAAGCGCCTGCCTGTCCATTCAGATAGCCATGCAAAATCGCTTTGCAGCAGGTGTGCCATGGCATTTCTATCGCAGATCCTGCACTCAGTATTCCAATAATATTTTCATTCACTTTACTGATATCCTGCAGAAGATCTATCTGATTCTGCGGAATACGCATATGGGTTCTGTCCAGTCCTTCTGATTCACTGATCTCATCAAGACCAAAGCAGAAAATTACAATATCCGCATTCATAGACAAATTTAATGCAAACTTTCTATCATTCTCATCTACATCTCCATTTCTATGATAGCCTCTTGTCATTCCCAGAATATTCAAATCATATTGTTGCAAAATCGATGACATATCTTCTACTTTTGTTGGATTGACCATAGAAGATCCTGCCCCCTGATATCTAGGTGAAAAAGCAAAATCTCCAATAACAGCGATGGATTTTTTGGTATCCAGCGGAAGAATCTGTTTTTCATTTTTTAGAAGAATCATGCTTTCTGCTGCTGCTTTCCTTGCCAGTTGATGATGTGCGTTTCTGTCAAAGTTTTTATCTGAAAGCTTCTTCCCTGATGTCAGTTCCATCACTGCATCCACCAGTTCTCCAACTCTTTCATCCAAATCCGCTTCCTTCAGCTTTCCATTTCGGACAGCAGCAATCACTTCTCTTGCAGAATCGTACCCACAGGACGGCATCTCCAGATTTGATCCGGCAGCAACACCTTTCACATGGTCATTGCTTCCGCCCCAGTCTGTTACTACAATTCCATCAAATCCCCAGTCTTTGCGCAGGATATCTGTCAAAAGATGTTTGTCCTCATTAGCATAAATCCCATTAATCTGGTTGTAACTGCTCATGATTGCTTTTGCGTGTCCTTCTTTAACAGCTATCTCAAAACCGGTCAGATAAATTTCTCTTAATGTCCGTTCGTCAACAACTGCGTCCATTGCCATTCTCCGAAGTTCCTGACTGTTAACCGCCAGATGCTTCGGGCAGGCATAAACGCCTTTACTCTGTATTCCACGAATATATGATGCTGCCATCTTCCCGGAAAGATATGGATCTTCTGAAAAATATTCAAAATTTCTTCCACATAATGGGCTTCTTTTAATATTCAATCCCGGACCAAGCAGGATATTTACATCCATACTTGCTGCTTCCTCTCCAAGAGCCTGTCCAATCTCTTCCCCCAGATCCTGATTCCAGCTGTTTGCTATCGTCGCTGCTGTGGGAAAACAGGTTGCATTCAAGGATGCATTCAGTCCCAGATGATCTCCTGCTCCCGCCTGTTTTCTGATTCCATGCGGTCCATCTGAAAGAAAGATGGACGGGATGGAAAGCCTGTCAATTTCTCTGGTCTGCCAGACAGTTTTTCCACTGAGTATCGCTGCTTTTTCTTCTATTGTCATCTTTTCAACCAATTTTTGCTGTTTCATAACTGTTTTCCATCCCACTTTCACCTTTATTCAGCATTCTTTCTTTTCTTATATCCTCTGATTACCAATACTTCCATTCCTGCTATGAAAAGTGCTATTACTACGTCGATACCAATTCCTGCTTTTTTCCAGTTTTCCATACCTATTTCTTTGTGTTTTCCATCATAAGCCCAGCTGCTTACAACTGTATACATGACATTTTTGCAGGCATTTCTCATCTGAAGTACAGATGTTGGATGCTCCGGATTAGCTACATTGTTCTCTTCTCCGTTGAATGTGGACAGCATTGCATCTACTCCATTTGCCAATGCTGCATCTGCATTCATAAATCCATGACCATTGTTTCGGAAGAAGTCTGTAAGTGCCATTCCCCTGAATCCCCATTCATCTCTGAGAACTGTATTCATAAGGTTACTGCTTTCTCCAGTCCATTTATCTCCAAGGAAACTCCAGGAAACCATAACCGCATTTGCGCCACCCTGTTTCACAGAAATTTCAAATGGTTTCAGATAGATTTCCCTGATTGCCTGCTCGTTCGACCAGACACTTACCATTTTGGCGTTGCCTTCATACATAGCAAAATGCTTGATGTAAGAATAAACTCCATAGTTTCTTGCTCCTTCTACTGCTTTTGCTCCCATATTTCCTGAAAGAACTCCATCTTCTGAGAAATATTCATAGTTTCTTGCACCAAATGCAGTTCTATGAGTATTCATACCTGGTGCATACCAACCTTCTGCACCCATTTCCTGGCTGATCTTGCCCATGCATTCACCCCAGGCCTGTGCAAGTTCCTTATTCCATGTGGAAGCAACCACAACTTCAATTGGAAATCCAATAGAACCAACTCCTGTAAAGTTGTTATTAATTGCTGCTGGTCCATCGAAATCAAGTGTAGCCACTTTTCCCACAGAATCCATCGCAGCTGTCTGATAACCAGCCATTGCAATCATATTTGCCATTTCATCAACGGTAAGCTGATCCAGAAGTTTTTCCCAACGAGGATCGTCATAATCAGCATCACGCATATCAGCTAATGTAAGTCCATTATCTGCTCCCGTTGTCGGCATTACATCCTCATCATTGAGGTATGTAGTCTTATCAAAGTTGCTGTTCAGATGATATTCGGAAACATATGGCTCACCCAGCTCTGCAGATGCCGGTGCTGCTGTAGCCTCTTCATAATTTGCAAAATGATCTGCTCGTGAAAGATATGTCACATCGCCTTTTGCATTTTCAAATACATTTGATGCTGCAATATCATCTGATGCTCTTTTATTTTCTCCCTTATATACTACATCATCACCTGCAGTATAAGTTTTCTGATCCAGCACAGTGTGTGAATCGCTGTTGATTGAAATCACATAATCCCCTTTTTCAAGAACATATGCTTTTGCATTATTCTCATCATAAGAAGCCATATCTTCTATACTGAATGTAACTGTAACAGTCTGAGTTTCTCCCGGCTGAAGCAGATCTGTTTTTGCAAACTCGATCAGATTTGCAGAAGATTTCTCGATTCCGCCATTTGTATATGGCGGTTTATAATACACTTCTACTACATCTTTTCCGGCAACATATCCTGTGTTGGTTACTTCTACATCTACAGAAATCTGTCCGTCTTTTTCCTCCAGTTCACCCATTTTCTGTTCAAATTCCGTGTAACTCAGACCATATCCAAATGGATACTGTACAGTTTTATCGTAATCAATCGCACCTTCCTGTGCAGCTGTTTCATAGTACTTGTATCCTACATAAATACCTTCCACATAATTGGTAAATGCCGGAGCATACACCTGCGCAGTTCCTGCGTTCATTCCTTCAACAGCCATATCTGCCAGATTTGTATACTCCGTTTTTTCTGCATTATTCCACCACGGAGCAGTCGTCATATCATAAATAAATGTATCCGGTGTTTTTCCGGAAGGATTGACTTCACCTGAAAATACTTTACCAAGTGCATTAAATCCCACATTTCCCGTTCCGGGGCACCATACAACAGATTTAATCTGAGGATATTCATCTGCGAAACCAAGTTCAAACTGATTTGCTCCATTATAAATTACGATCACATTGTCAAAGTTTGAGCAAACCATATCCACCATATCTCTCTCAGTTTGTGAAAGCTGTAAATAATGCTCTCCCTCAGGAAAATCATCATATTCATCTGAATTATTATCATATGCTGCTTTACTTACATCCATAGGAATATCATTATGACCTTCACCTGCTTTTCTGGAAAGAACCACAACTGCCACATCAGAATATTCTTTCGCGCTTTTAATAAGCTCATCACTGTAAGTATCTACAGGTGGCTCCGGTAATGTCCAGCTCTGTTTCTGGATAGACATTTCCGGATTATCTGCACCATAATTGTTATAAAAATTAACCAGTTCCTGGTTAATAGAAAATCCGGCATTTTCAAGTCCCTGATTCAGACTGACAATATCATACAGATCATTAATTCCACCGGAACCAGCTCCTCCGTAAGCCGGATTAATAGATTCCCAGCCAAAAATATTCAGTTTTTTTGTTTCATTTAAAGGAAGCAGGCTTTCATTCTTCAGAAGAACAATTCCGTCTTCCATAATTTCTTCTGCTACTTCCGCAGCTTCTTCATTTGTTTCATCACTTAAAGTTCCATTTCCCGTTGCCAGTCCAATCAACGTAGCCATTGGTCCAAAACAGATCATATTCACGCAGACAACAACTGCAAGAACCATTGCGATCGCAGCTTCCCCTCTTATCAGAAATCTTTTGTCCCTGGACATCCTGCGGCATGCGATCATAATTACGATTCCAATTACAAGTGCAGCAATAATACCGATAATATACGGTTTGCATAATTGTAATACCGCCAGAACATCTTCCATTTCAACACTGATCATTCTCTTTTTTCCTCCTTTGACTCTCTCGTCTTTTTCAGGTATCATTTCCTGTTGGCATTACTATAACATGGTTATTATTTCATGCCGTTTTTGGCACCAGATGCAGCAAAGATGGCACAAAATACTAAAAAAGGTCCACCGGACCTTTTTGTCGTATGCTTGGCAACAAAAATACCCAGAGCATCACAATACTCTGGGTAAAAGAATCTTTAGTTCAAACCAATTCTGCTGTACTCCAAATACTACAGAACCATCATATTTTTCTACAGCTGTACGAATACTCTTCAATCCAAAACCATGGTTTTTACTATCCTTTTTTGTTGTTGTAACCAGATCCTCTTCATTTTTGGAAATTTCTGCTTCACAATAATTCTCTATCTTGATAAACACAAATCCTTTTTGAGCGGATACTGTCAGATGGATCAGTCTTTTTTCCGGATCTGGAATCAAAATTACATGTTCAATCGCATTATCCAAAGCATTTCCAAATATAGAACATATATCTGTTACATGCATATGATCCAATAATTTTCCATCTGCCACACAGGTAATCTGTATATGATTTTTTCGACAATGGAAAATCTTAGCTGCCAAAATCGTATCAAGTACCTGATTCCCCGTTCTGCTTATATTTTCAAAAGCAGCGATTTCCTTTTCCATGGAATCAATCCATTTTTTTCGTTTCTCTTCATCTGATTCCGCACGAAGTCCCGTTATCTGGTGTTTCAGATCATGGTATTTCATTTGTATGAGATCCAGGCTGTCCTGATAATTTCGGTATTGATCATACTGGCTTTTCAGCATCACATTCATTACTGAAAGTTCTTTCTCGGCAACATACTCACTGATTCTGCTCTGATAAGCATGCAGGATTGCAATTCCTCCAAAATCGATTAGTGTTCTGATAGAAAAAACATCTGCACGTTCTCTGCTCGCAAATGGTGCATTTTCATTTAAAAAGCTCAGATTACTAAAAGCAAAGATTGCAACAGCCATGATTGCCGCCGCTACTACTTCCTTTACTGTCATCTGTTCAAGATAATTCTGCTTCAGAAGATCTTTTTCTAAATAAATATCAATAGTAAAGCAGCCTCCAAAAACAACCATCGTGATCAGAATTTCAACCCCAAGGCTCTGATTCCCCCATGCCTGTACAATAGATACCATCTGCCACTGCAGCGAAGCTGCAAACTCAGCAAGAACAAATGCACGGGCACAGCAATAAGCCGCTCCCAGAGGCTTCATATTTCCTCCGACCATAAGAAATCCATACATCATACCTGCAGCGATCATCATACAGGGAATCCACAAAATTTCAGTTACGCTGCCTGTCAAAGTCAGAAAAATACTCTGCATTGCCAACATGAAAAGACTGCCTATAAGAAAATGTACAGATTTCATGTTTTCTTTTTTTAGGATATAAAGATAAACCAGACATGATCCCCACTCTGCTATTGCCGTATAAATTCTTGGAATATCCTGATATAACATAGTATCCTCCATTTCGCATGAAATCATTCCATATTGAGGTTTTGCAGAAGCAGATTCATGAATTCTTTTTTTCTGGTTCTGCTGACAGGTATATGTACATTATGGATCACACAATCAGAACCAACAAATCCCTCTACATGATTCATATTTACCAGGTATCCCTTTGCACATCGAAAAAAATTATGTACCGCAAGTTTTTCTTCGAGTTCTTTCATCGTAATTCTTGAACAGTAATCTCCTCTCGAAGTATAATAAATTACATTATGTCTCTGCCCCTCAATAAAATAGATATCTGCTATATCTATCTTTACAACTCCTTCCCCAATCGGAATCGTAAGAAATTCTTTAACCTCAGAGCGCATACGTCCAACTGCTTTATCCAGTTTCTGCGAAAAAGAAAAGTACTCAACTGGTTTTACCACATAATCCATTGCATCAACTTCATATCCACGTACTGCATATTGAATCATATTTGTAATAAACATAATAATTACTTTCTGATCCATCTGACGGATTTTTTCTGCTGCTGTCATACCGTCCATGAACCGCATCTGAATATCCATCAGAATAATGTCAAAACCGCCACTGTAATTCTCAGTGATATCTTCTCCATCACCAAATACCGTAACCTTTATTGATCTTCCCCTTTCCGTTTGATATTTCCGGATATACTCTGTTAATTGTTTTACGTAAATTTCTTCATCTTCCACAATTGCAATCTGTATCATCCTATACCCACCTAAATCTCCTTATTCTGTTAAATAGAAAGTAGAAATTCTGTTAAGTTTTCAATAGCATCTGGTTTTTCTGATAGTTCTTTCCCCATCAGTCCCTCTCCCATAATACCAGGATCCGCACTAAGAGATACAGCGACTCGACTTGAATTCCATACAGCTTCATACATCATTTCCTGATTCTCTTTTGTTACTTTATTGAGAACGTAATAAAATGGTTTTTGAATACTTTCCGATAATTCCCCGATTTTTTTGGAAAGCTGTAGGGATTCATAGGATGGATCTATGATTATCAATATCAAATCTACACCGTTATCAATTCCACGTCCAAAGTGTTCAATACCAGCCTCCATATCCATTAGCGCAAATTGGTCTTCTGTAAGCCTGAGATTTTGGATAAATTGAGTCATAACAGTTCCCATAGCACAAGAGCACCCTTCATTTGCCTGATGAATTTTTCCACTTGTCATCAGTTTTACACCGTCCTTCAGACTATAATAATCTTCCGGTATATCATCTATAGTCCAGGTTTCCTCAAAAAACTGATGAGTAAATTTTGATAACATCATATCATTTAAAACATTTTGCTTACCACCGAAATAGTCTGTAAAATCTCTGGGAAGCTTCATACCCAGCTGTCGGTGTAGACCATAATTAGATTCATCGGAATCAATTACCAAAATTTCTTTTCCTCGTCTGGCTAAAGCCTTAGCCAAAAGACTGGTTACTGTACTTTTTCCACATCCACCTTTTCCGCAAACTGCTATTTTCATCTCTATCTTTACTCCTTTTCTTTTTTCTAAATAATAAGCATTACATATGACCATACTTCAAACTGTCTTACTCCACTTCCTCCAGTTCTGTTCCTTCTGGAAGAATATATCCGCAGTTATCACATACTCCGTCCTCTGCAAGTATCCCGTCTTTCACAAAGGCTTCAATGCCTCCCGGTTCATGACAGCGTGGACAATCTAATTCCTGTATCTTTTTCTGATTTCTTACATCCTGGCAATTGGCAAATTCAATTTTACCCATAGTGATTCCTCCATTTTCATTCCATATCAATTTGTCTTCGCAAAAAAGTTCCTACCATACGGGAAAAATTGCTGATATTACGAATATAGGCAAAGTCTTTTCCATAGATTCTCTTTTCCACGGAGAGCTCTTCTTCATTCCCTACAAAAATACCAATTACGAAAATTCCCTGATTTCTGGCCCGACGTACCTCATATGCAGTATCTTTCACAGCTTTTTCTCCGTCATAGATCTTGGGCTGGCGGGTTCCTGGTCGTTGTATGCTCATATCACAGGGTTTTCCATCACTTAATACGATTAAAATCTTATTTTTTTCCGGTCGCTCCATGAGAGAGGAACCGACTGTTTTCAGTGCAAGCCCATCTCTGTTATTGGCATATGCACGAAATTGAAAGATTCTTTCATTTGTTTCCCTTGGATCTTCATAATCCCGAAATCTCTGAAGTACTGTATATCCCCAGAAAGCACAGTATCCTGTCACCCGATGAGGAATTCCTGCCTGGCTTAATGCTTCACTGATAATATATCCCTGCGCCGCTACCTGAGCCTGTCTGTCAGCCTGGGAACCACTGGAATCAATCAGGACGTCTATTACAAACTCAGAATCGTCAGATCTCTTTTTTCTATTAAATAACTTGTCATCGTCTGTTCTTCCAATTTTCCATAATCTCTCAGGAACAAGCTGTCCTGCATCAGATCTGCTGACAAAATCATCCTTTCGGATTATAAAGGCCCGTTTCAGTGACTCTGCCAACACAGAAATATTTCTTTTAATGATCCAGTGATTATTTCCATAATAGGCTTTATTTTTTTCAAACTGAAGCTGAGAAAAACGGTATTGATTATTTTTAATCACAGGGCTCTGTAATATTCCATCTGTAAGATACAGGTTACAGTTTTTATGGATTCCTGTACAAAATTTCCGGTTGACTCTGGCCTGCTCCGATTCACTTAGATACGATTTTCCGTAATTCAGTTCCACATATTCCCGTATCCGTCGCACTGCCTGTGGATTTATATTCTCCGAGCTTTCCGGAACTTCTTCATTTTCCGGAGAGAAATAAAATCTTTTTTTCTTTTTGTTTCTGATATCCAGACTCATCATCTTTTTTTTGAGATTAGAAAGATATTTTTGAATGATGTCTTCCATCTGTTCATCTGTCATGCATTCCTGCCACGCGTCATTGGTCAATGCCATATCCGGTAAATTCAGAATCTTCTCCAGATTTCCATTCTTTTTTTCAAAAGAGGGATCCAGAACATGATTATAAATCTCATCTATCACGTTTATGACATCTTCCGTATTTTCCGCATCCTTCAGAGAAAGAATCTTGTACAATGCAATCTCTGCCTGTGGATCCATTCCCTCATCGTCTGTGTTCTCCAGAACATGCCTTATATACAGAAGCCTAATCCTGTGAATCAGGTCTGTTCCAGCTTTGTCTGATACCTGCTCTTCCTCGGCCTTTTCCAATTCTCTGAACGCCTGTTCTCTGATTTCCTTTGTTCCCAAACGTTCTCGAATGATAAAACGATTCACTGCAGCATCCATGCATAATCCAGCAAGAGGCAAAAGCATATCTTCTCCAGCAGAAAAATGTAATTTTTTCATCAAATACATGCCAAGTTTCTTCTGATCAAAATATCGTGCAAAGGCACCCTGCTTCACTGCCTCATATAGAACCGTTTGTTTTGAATAAACATATTTTTCTGTGTCCGGTTCAAATTCCATATCATAATCACCACTGACTGTCCAAAAAAGATTTCTGATACGATTGCTGATCTCCAGACGATGTTCTTCCAGTTGTTTCGCCGGCCATCTGACATCCTCCATACAAGTTTACCCCCATATGTCTTTTCCGGTCCAGGAAGATGGGATTCTGGTAGAAACCACATCTTCTACGATCTCTTTTTCAAATACATCAAAACTTTTATTTATGATTCCCATCTGGATTGCATCAATTGGAGAAAGTCCGCTTCTTGTTGCTTTTACAGCAGAAACCAATCCTCTCAGGTCAAGAGATTTTGTTGAGATTTCTCCATGATAAGCTTTGATCTGCAAATCCAGAAACAGTCCTGCAAAAGCTTTCAGTGCACTTTTTTTCCCATCTGGAAAATGTTGTCTTAATACAAAAAGGACACTATCCTCATCCATTTCAGGCATATCAATTACCATAAACCTTGAAACCAATGCTTCATTTAGCTCTCTGGTACCTGCGTAACCATAATTCATCGTGCCGATAAATCGTGTTGCCGGATGAAGTAAAATCCTGTTATATCCTGGAATATCGATTCTGCGCCGATGATCCAGTGTGGCATGCAGTACAGAAACCGCATCATTTTTTGCCATATTGATTTCGTCCAGGATTCCAAATCCTCCAAATTCCGCGCATTGGTAGATGGGGCCTTTCCGAAGGCGAACCTCATTATTTATAAAGGTATCCGTTCCAATCAGATCGGCACTGTCTGTATTTACATGAAAAGAAATGTCGTATTCCGGTCTTCCGAATATCCATGCCAGTGTCTCACATAGTACATTTTTCCCTGTAGCTTTCGCACCGGAAAGTAACAGGTTATCTCCCTGAAGAAGCGCTGCTATTGACATTTCCAGAATCTTTTTCCCATAAAACAGGATATCCGGTTTTTCTACCCGTTCCTTTACCTGATCCTCTACCTCATAACGCATGTGAAAATCTCTCAGTTCTCCAATTAGTTCCTGCGCTATCTTCTGGTCTTCTAAATATTTTTCTATTTCTGCCCAATGATTTCTCATGAAGATTTTCCTTTCTTTACAATTAGTTATGCCAAATCAGATAATATTTCTGTTTACTCAATCTTCAAACTTTCAATCCTCCAACTCACAATCCCAACTTCTTTACAATTTCTCCCAGTGCACTTCTTACAGGAGAATCTTTCGGAAGCCGTATGATCGGCTTTCCATCACAGTCATACTGATATACCTGGTCATCATGTGGTACAACCCCTAACAGTTCCAGTCCCTGATTTCGGATTTCTTCCAGAGTTCCGGCATCCAGTTTTCCATCCGGAACACGATTCACGATTAATCCAGTTTTCTGTGGTTTAAAGTTTAACTCCTTCATCAGCTTTGCAATACGTCCGGCTGCCTGAACACCTCTTCTGGAACAGTCACTTACAAGAATGGCAACTTCCATCATTGGCAGGATTCCTCTGCTGATATGTTCCATACCTGCTTCGTTATCAACCACAATATATGGATAATGGCTTTGCAGTTTCTGAACCTGGGTCTGCACAAGACCATTTACAAAACAATAGCAGCCCTGTCCCTGGGTTCGTCCCATTACCATCAAATCATAATCGTCTTCTTCTGCAATCGCATCAGAAAGACGCATTTCCAGATATGCCTGTTTTGTCATACCGGAGGGAATCTGATATCGTGGGTCTATGCCTGCCCGCTCAATTTCTTCTCTCAGCTCCCCAAGTGTGACCTCCGGCTCAACACCGAGCACTTCGTTCAAATTTGCATTTGCATCTGCATCCACCGCCAGGACCGGACGTTTTCCGCTTTCACATAAATACTGGATCAACAATCCACAAAGAGTTGTTTTTCCTACGCCACCTTTTCCTGATACTGCAATTACATGTCCCATGTTTTTCCTCCTAAAATTCTGAACAATCTGTTGACTTTTTCTTTAAACCTCATTATAGTTGTTACTATATAAATTACAATAATCAATCTGTGAGATTTGTATGGTTACTCAACACATCAGAAAAATTGTTGAGAAATTATATGATACTAACTAATACAGGAGTATATAATGTCAGAAAAAACGAGAAAACAAGATCGCCGTACCCGCTATACCAGGCAAACCATAAAAGATACGTTCTTAGAGTTGTTAAATCAGAAAAGTTTTACGAAAATTACAGTTACAGAGATCTGCAAAAATGCTGAAATCAACCGTGGCACTTTTTATCTTCATTACTACGATATCCATGATGTATTATCAGATATTTTTAATGATATGACTCAGGATATGTTAACAACTGTAGATCATTTATTCTGTCTAAATCAAAAAAGCTGTTCCTATCCGTTCTGTCAGAAAATACAGATGGAATCACAATACAGGGCACTGTTTCTGGATGATGCAATTGCCCCTATTCTTCTGGAAAAAATAGCAGAAAATACAAAAGAAGGCTATGTGACCTGGCTTATGTCACACAGCCTCCTGACCTTTGAACAGGCAGAATCGGTTTTTTATTTTCAAATGAATGGCTGCCTTTCCATCAACAGACTGATGCTCCGCAATCACTGTAATGACTGGAAACAGATTCAGACAGTAATCGACAAATTTATCAAAGCCGGGTTGGAAAGTTTTCTGATTCATGATCAGAGAGAAGAAAAGGCTTCCGATAATTTTTGCAGCAAAATTTCTCCAACTGTTACCGCATCTTCTACACTCAGATAATGATCGGCATGATCCTGAAGAAATATTTTGCCAGATGCAGGAAATTCTTCATCTGCAAACCATATCTTTAAAGTTACCGGATATCTTGGCAGAACTGGAAAAACAGCACACAGATCCGCCTTTGTCTCTGTGAATTCTGCACCCAGGTTTTTACATGCTTTCTGAATTTTCTCAGGATCTTTATCCTGCAAAAGCTTTTCCAGTTTCTGCTCTGCAGTCCGGTCAAACTTGGTTCCTCGAATCAATCCATCTTTCAGGTTACCAAAAGTAATGAGCTTCTGTGAGCCTTCTGTGCCATCGGCCATATCCAGATAATGCAGCAATGTCAGATAATGCCATTCGTCCACGTTTGAGTTAATACGAAACTCAGGGAGTTGAATTTCAATTGTTTCATAAAAACTCAGTACTTCAAGCACATTCCGGCTGCTATGAAAAACAGCCCCGCTTTTTGCAGCAATCTCCTCTCCGGAACGATTTTGCAGCCGTTTTACTGCTGCCTGCAACATTTCCTGAAATGCACGATTTTCTGTTTGATTTTTGTATTCCATAAGTTCTCCTTTGTGAACATTTATAGTATCTGTGTTGACTTTTCCTTTAATCTCCATTATAGTTGTAATTATATTATTTACAATCATCAAAGCATTAAAAAATGTACAGTTTATCAACACATTAAAAAGAACTGTTGAGAACTTAGGATGTTTTAAACAAACCAGAAATATTTTCATCCCAAAAACGTGAAAACAAGATCATTATATCATACTACAAGGAGTTTCTTATCATGAAATATTCAACGAAATTAAGTGATACTGTTCATGTGATGGTTCTGATTGCTATCAACCAGGAAAAATCCCTCTCCAGTGCCTCAATTGCAGAAAGTGTCCATACAAATCCCGGCTTTGTACGCCAGCTTATGTTAAAACTAAAAAAAGCGGAACTAATGACAAGTGTAGCCGGACATGCCCGTCCTTCTCTTTCAAAACCAGCCGATCAGATTACATTGCTGGATATTTATAAAGCAGTTGAAGGTGATAAACCATTGCTTCATTTAGATACTCATACCAATCCAGATTGTGGCGTTGGCATTAACATTCAGTTATCTTTGCAGGGATTTTATAATGAAATTCAAAAGGCTGCCGAAGAAAAAATGAATACGATTACTTTGCAGGATATCATAGATACCTACTATCAGCGGATATCTGTAGAAAATAACTTACAGAATATTATTTAACAGGAGAACACTTTCATGTACCTTCAGCAAATACGAAATGCTACCAAAACACTGTGGGAGAAGTAGACTATGAGAAAACAATCTGGTCAAGTTCATAGCAGGGAATCTTCTGCAACTCTCCAACTGACAGTAAGTTTACTCTATCCTTAATTGCTTAAGCTGGTTGTATATGAATAAAGAATGATGTATAGTATTTGCAAGAGGCACCTTCTTTCGTAAATGTTGCAAATGTTTGTTTCGTCACTTTCATTATACAACATCAAGAATCAAGGTGTCTTTCTTTTATGCAAAATCACGAACTTGCTCATTTATAGATAAAACAATTTTATTTCAAAAGCGGTTTTTACTAAAAATACGTCTGCTGTTTTTGGTCATTATTACTATGCATTGATACCTGGTCAAATTTCTTCCGAAAACAGATGATTTCAGGAATCAACTTGTCGGCACACTCCTTTGTAGTATGTTGTCTATCTTCCATTGAAATCTCTCTTCTTTGGTGATACAATGTGCTACAATGCTTATCAAAAGTTACATCATTTTGGGGGACATTTACACTACAAAGGAGAATTTTATTTATGTTTCAGGTTTTTGTTGATTCAGCGGCAAATCTGCCTGCTGTTACTGCGAAAAAATACGATATCCATGTCGTTTCTTTCGTCAATCTTGTGAATGGAAAAGAGCTGGTCTGCTTCGACCCGGATCTGTCACCGGAAGAGGAGCTTTCCAAAGGAAAAGAATATTACAATGCCATGCGCACCGGCTGTGAAATCAAGACCGGACTGATCAGCACCGCAAATTTTGCGGATGCGTTCCGCACCGCTCTTGAGGCAGATCAGGATGTCATCTATCTTTCCTTAAGCAAAAACATCAGCGGAACTTATAACTCCGCAAGACTTGCTGCCGAGGAGCTTCTTGAGGAATACGGCGGAAAACGTAAAATCCGCCTCGTCGATTCCCTGAATGCCTCTCTTGCACAGGGCATCCTCGCCATCTATGCCAGCGAAATGCGCGATCGGGGCATGAACGTAGACGAAGCGGCAGATCTTCTGGAAACCTACGTCGGCAAAATGAACGGCATTTTCACCGTCGGCGATCTGAAATATCTTTCCCGCACCGGAAGAATCAAGGGAAGTGTCGCTGTGGTCGGAAATATGCTGAAAATCAAACCGATTCTGCGTGGAAATGAAGATGGCTATATCGTTTCTTATAAGAATGTCCGCGGACGCAAGGCCGTTTTAAATGAACTGATTCGTCTTTTCTGTGAAACGATCGAAGACCCGGAAAACCAGATCGTCGGAATCGCACATGCAGATGCCTATGAGGAATCTCTTTATATGATGGAAGAAATCCAGAAAAGAGTGAAGGTGCGTGAATTTATCAATACTTCCTACGATTACTGCACCGGAAGCCACGTCGGACCGGATACGATCGCTTTGTTCTATCTCGGAAAAGACCGCAGTCTTCTGTAAAAGGAGCAACCAGACTAACCACTGCTGTTCCACTGTATTTTTTCCGAAATTGCTGCAAACAGCGGAAATACTGTTTCTTTTTTCCATGCATAATTCCACCTGTTTTTCCACATACTACCCATACAGTACAAATTATGGAAAGTACATTGCGGAAACAGGAGGAATTTTTCATATGAAAGCGACGGGAATTGTTCGAAGGATTGATGATCTGGGGCGTGTGGTAGTTCCCAAGGAAATCCGGCGCACGATGCGGATCCGGGAGGGACAGGCCATGGAAATTTATACCGGACGGGAGGGTGAGATTATCCTGAAAAAATACTCACCGATCGAAGAGCTGGCGGAATGCGCAGCAGGGTTTACAAAATCGATTTCAACGGTGACCGGATGTCTCGTCTGTGTTTCGGATCAGGAACAGATTGTAGCGGCAAACGGGCCGGAACAGAAAAATTATCTTGGCAAGTCCATCAGCAGCCGGCTGGAGGAAGCGATTCTGAACCGGAAAACAGTACTTGCGCGTCCCGGTGAAAAGGCTTATTTTTCAATTTTGGAAAACACAGACAATACTACTCCTCTGCCGGAGCTCATTTTTCCGATTCTCTCCTCCGGTGATGCCATCGGTTCGGTCATTCTCTGCGGCAAAGACAGGGAGTCCCTGCCGGGCGATACGGAAAAGAAGCTCCTCCAGGTAGCGGCAACGTATCTCGGACGGGAAATGGAAAACTAAACAGGGGATTTATCGAAGGCAATTTATCAAAGGCTTTTTGCATCATCCGCACAGGTTATGCAAGAGGCCTTTTCCTGTTATTCTGTAATTCGAGATATTCCAATTTTATCTTGCTATTTACACCTGCATTGTCTACAATAAAAATGACGTGCACGAAAACCTTCAGCCGATACGCCCGAAGCTTTTCTGTGCCTGCTTTTATAAGCCGGGAAAAATTCCCGGAGTATCCTACATTACACAAGGAGGAATTTCCATTCATGAAATACATTGCAAAGAAATTCGGCTCTCTCCTTCTTACGCTGCTTCTTGTATCCTTTTTATCGTTCTTTGCCTTTTCCGTCATACCCGGAGATGCGGCAAAATCGCAGCTTGGAACGGAGGCGACGCCGGAGCGGATTGAGGCTCTGCAGAAGGAAATGGGACTGGATCGGCCGGTTCTGGAACGGTATGCTTCGTGGGTAACCGGCTTTTTTCATGGAGATCTCGGCACCTCGTATTCATACTCGATGCCGGTCGGAGAACTGATCCGCGATAAAGTTCCGATTACCATCGCTATCACCGTTATCGCATTCCTGATGATCCTTGTTGTCTCGATTCCCATCGGCATTTTCACAGCACAGCACGCCGGAGGCCATCTGGACCGGCTGATCATGACAATCAATCAGGTGATCATGTCTGTGCCGGGATTTTTCATCGGTATTCTGATCACGTATCTTTTCGGTCTGATTCTCAAATGGTTTCAGCCGGGCGCCTATGTGCCGATTTCTGAAAATTTTTCCGGTTTTATCGGTTATCTTGTTGCACCGTCTGCCGCCATTGCACTTCCGCGCTGTTCCATGGCTGTCAAAATGCTGCGCAGCTCTGTGCTCTCACAGCTCGATGCCGACTATGTGCGCACCGCCTATTCCCGCGGAAACAGTACACGCCGTGTTATGTATCACCATGTGCTGAAAAACGCCCTGATTCCGGTACTGACCTTCTGGGGCATGACAATCGCAGATATTGTGGCAAACAGCATTATTCTGGAACAGGTTTTTTCGATTCCGGGCATGGGCAATCTTCTGATCACTTCGATCTCCAACCGCGATTACCCCGTGGTTCAGGGCATCCTTGTACTGATCGCCGCCCTCATTATTATCATCAATTTCGTGGTAGATCTGCTGTATGGCAGAATTGATCCGCGTATCCGCGTAAAAGACTGACGGGAGCTTTCGATCATCAGCTCCCGCGACCGAAAGGTCATGGGGAGCCGCCCACGACAAAGGAAAGGGTTTTCATTATGAAAAAGAAACGCAATCTCACGCTGATCATCGGAGCTGTTCTCACCGCTTTTATGCTTCTGTTTCTTCTGATCGGCTTTTTCTATACACCGTACGACCCGGATGCAATGAACGGCGCAGCCAAGTTTGCTGCTCCCTCTCTGTCGCACCCGTTCGGCTGCGATCACTTTGGACGCGATATTTTCAGCCGCGTCTTAAAAGGAACCGGTACAACCTTCTTCGTCGCTTTCGCTACTCTGCTGCTCGGCGGAACCATTGGTGTCCTCGTCGGTGCGTTCACCGGGTATTTTGGCGGATGGATTGACGAAATCCTGATGCGCATAAACGATGTCATTGTTTCCTTTCCGGGAATCCTGCTGGCGCTGGTATTTATCGCGCTGCTGGGTCCCGGCAAATACAACGTGATCCTTGCACTCGGTATCGTATTCATTCCGAGCTTTGCACGTATCACCAGAAGCGAATTTCTCGCACGCAAAGATATGGACTATGTCAAAAGTGCCCGTCTGATGGGTGTTTCCCATCTTCGGATCATATTTGTACATATCCTGCCAAATACGGTCCCGTCCCTTCTTTCGATGGCAGCAATCGGTTTCAACAACGCCGTTCTCTCCGAGGCCGGCATGAGCTTTCTCGGCATCGGTGTCCAGCCGCCCGATGCCTCGCTTGGACGGATGCTCTCAGAATCCCAGACGTATCTGATGACTGCTCCCTGGGGCTCTGTTTTCCCCGGTCTTGCCGTCATTTTACTGGCGCTTGGCGTATCGCTCCTCGGCGACGGATTACAGAAGAAAGGCGGTAACTGATATGGCACTTCTCGATGTACGTGACTTAAAAATTGCATTTTACGATACCACGCCACCGACCGAAGTGGTAAAAGGCATCTCCTTTTCCTTAGAAGAAGGTGAGACGCTTGGCATTGTCGGGGAATCCGGTTCCGGCAAAACGCAGACAGCACTCTCCATTCTGCAGCTTTTAAAGGAAAATTCCGCCGTATCCGGCGGAGAAATTCTTTACGAAGGTTCTTCCGTTACACACGCTTCCAGCCAGGATCTGCAGCGCATCCGCGGAAAAGAAATCAGTATGATTTTTCAGGAGCCGATGACCTCTTTAAATCCGGTTCTGGCCATCGAAGAACAGATTGCAGAGGGACTGCTGATTCATGAGAGCTGCACACCGGCAGAACGTCATGAAAAGGTTCTTGCTATAATGCATGAGGTCGAGCTTCCCGACCCGGAAAAGCTTTGCAAAAAATACCCGCACCAGCTCTCCGGCGGTCAGCGCCAGAGGGTGATGATCGCTGCGGCGCTTATTACAGAACCGAAGCTTCTGATTGCAGACGAGCCGACAACAGCTCTTGATGTGACGATTCAGTCGCAGATCTTAAAGCTGCTGAAAAAAATCAATGAACGCCATCACACGGCGATTCTTTTTATCTCACACGACCTCGGCGTCATCCGTTCGCTCTGTGACCGGGTCATCGTCATGAATCATGGGACGATTGTGGAATCCGGCAGTGTAGACGATGTCTTTTTCCACCCGAAGGAAGACTACACCCGCCGCCTGCTCGATGCAATTCCGAACCGACGAACATCGCTGCGAAAGCGAATCAAAATCGCTCCAACAGCTCAATGGCCGACAGACTCTGACAAAAAAGCTGCTCCGCCGGCGGAAAAGGAGGAATAACCCATGGAAGAAATCAGTCCGAACAACCTTCTGAAAGTCAGCCATATTTCTGCCTCCTATCAGGAGGGAAAGCAGAGAAAAACGGTGCTTCATGATATCTCTTTCGAGCTTCATGAAAATGAAATTCTCGGTCTCGTCGGAGAGAGCGGATGCGGAAAATCGACACTCTCCAAAGTGATCTTAGGATTTATCCGCCCAGATGAAGGCGAAATAATTTCGCAGGTCGACCATCCGCAGATGATTTTCCAGGACCCGTTTTCTTCCCTGAATCCTGCGAAGAAAATCTCCTGGATTTTAGAGGAGCCGCTTCGGATGCAGAAGGTTCCAAAAGAAGAACGAAAAAAACGGGTTCTTGCGATGGCCGAAAGAGTCGGCCTCTCCGCAGAGCACCTGAAACGCCGCCCGCATGAGCTCTCCGGCGGCCAGCGCCAGAGAGTCAGCATCGCGGCCGCACTGATCCAGGGCTCACGCCTGATCCTTGCCGACGAACCGGTTTCCGCTCTCGATGTGACGATTCAGAAGCAGATCATGGAGCTGATGGTTCAGCTTCAGGAGGAGCTTCAGCTCTCGATTCTCTTTATCTCGCATGACCTCAACGTGATCTATCAGATGTGCGACCGGGTTCTCGTGATGAAAGAAGGCCGGATTGTGGAGAACGCGGAGACGGAAGAACTGTTTGCGCATCCGCAGAATGATTATACAAAGGAGCTTCTGGCGGCATCACCGGAGCTGTAGTTTTATTTCCAGCATTCTCTAAACACCCGAAGTACATTCTTGGAAAAGACCTTCTCGATCTCCTCATCGGTGAAACCGTCGTGGCTCATCACATCTGCGAGATGCTGCATATGCGCAGCGTCCGGCACATCCGTCTTGCCGCTGAAACCGTCAAAATCGGTTCCAAGGCCGATGATGTCGATGCCGCCGACGTTTCGCAGATACTTCATATGGCGTACCATATCCATCGTCGATGCCTTTTTCGTTGCCGGCTCCTCCTCGCGCAGAAACGACGGACAGAAATTGATACCGGTGACGCCGCCACGCTCTGCGAGCTGACGAATCATTTCATCTGAAAGGTTTCGCAGATGGAAGCACGCACCGCGCGCATTGGAATGGGATGCAATGACCGGACCTCTCGTATGTGCAAAAACGTCGCGGATTCCGGCATCATTTAAGTGTGATAAATCGATCACTATGCCGAGCCGCTCCATCTCCTCGACAAAGGCAATACCGGTCGGTGTCAGCCCGTTTTCAAGATCCGGAAGATATGGCTTTCCCTCTTCCTGCGCCGGGTTCGGGAATCCAAGCTCATTCGGAAAGTTCCAGGTCAGCGTGGAAATCCGCACACCGAGATCGTACAGTGTGTGCAGTTTTTCGATACTGCCTTCGTAAACACCACCCTCTTCGACGGTCATCACCGCACCTATTTTTCCTTCCTTCTGTACCTGCATCAGATCCGCATACGTTTTGATCTGACAAATGCGGTCCGGATACCGTTCCACCTCTGATTTCCAGAGATCAGCCAGCTTTCTCACATGCTCAAACGGTGTTTCGTCTTTCAGTCCCTTCAGGAACGTAAACAGAGAAAAGCACTGGCAGAGGCTGCCGCCCTTTTCCAGCTTATCCAGATTGATCTGAAGATCCGCATCCGCAAGATGCTCCTGTTTTTCCTTCCACTGCAGCGCCGGGATGGTGTCGCAGTGCATATCAATTACCTGAAACATGGCAATAATCCTCTTTTCTGTTTTTTCTCTATTCTATCATACTTCGCTGCATTCCTTCACAAAACCTGGAAGAAAACGTAAAAAACCGCCTGGCTCATGGTAAACCCATAAGGCTAGAGAAAATATATCTTTCCGGAATCGCAAAAAATTGGGGGTCCGCGTTTTTTCTCGAAAAAAACTTGCAAATCTCGTCTGAGATGATATACTTTTTGCATTGTGTTACTTTATGAAAGCACTGATCTTCCAAGAAAGTGCTTCTGCTTATGAAAAAGAAAGAGGTATCTATGCTCCAACTGATTGAAACCATCAACAATGCCGTGAACAATTTTATCTGGGGTGTTCCGGCTATGATCTGTATTTTCGGTGTCGGCCTTTACCTGAGTCTGCGCACCCGCTTTTTCCAGATTCGAAAATTCCCGTATGCAATCCGCACAACGCTTGGAAGAATGTTCCGCAAAAGAGATGCTTCCGATGGCGCAATTACACCTTTCCAGGCGGTCTGTACAGCACTTGCCGCCACGGTTGGTACCGGTAATATTGCCGGTGTTGCCGGCGCTATCGCTATCGGCGGACCCGGTGCCGTGTTCTGGATGTGGGTTTCCGCCCTGCTCGGCATGTGTACGAAATTTGCCGAGGTAACACTGGCTGTTTTCTATCACGAGAAAAACGCCAACGGAGAACTCGTCGGCGGACCGATGTATTACATCAAAAACGGTCTCAGCAAAAAATGGCATTTTCTGGCCTATCTTTTCGCTGCTTTCGGTGTACTGACTGTGTTCGGAACCGGAAATGCAACGCAGGTCAACACCATCACAACCGCAGTCAACTCCGCACTGATGAATTACCATGTGATCTCAAAGGACGCGATCCCGACCTCCAACCTGATTCAGGGTATCATCATTGCGGCACTCGTAGCGCTGATCCTGCTCGGCGGTGTCAAACGGATCGCACAGGTAACAGAAAAGCTCGTTCCGTTTATGGCTCTGTTTTATATTGTCCTTGCCATCGGTGTAATTTTGCTGAACCTCAACCGGATTCCGTCTGTTTTCGTTTCGATCCTTGAGGGCGCCTTCCGTCCCTCCGCCGTTACAGGCGGTATCGTCGGAAGCATGCTTATGAGTGTAAAAAAAGGTGTGTCCCGCGGTATTTTCTCAAACGAGGCAGGTCTTGGTACCGGTTCGATCGCGCACGCCTGTGCCGACACAAAAAAGCCGGTCAAACAGGGTATGTTCGGTATCTTTGAGGTATTTACTGATACGATCGTGATTTGTACCTTAACTGCACTTGTTATTCTCTGCAGCGGTACTTCCATCACCTACGGACAGGCTGCCGGCGCAGAGCTGACCATCAGCGGTTTTACCCTTACATACGGAAACTGGGTTTCGCTGCTCACCGCGTTCGCGATGTGCTGCTTCGCCTTTTCCACGATTCTCGGATGGGGACTTTACGGAGCACGCTGCATCGAGTTTTTATTCTCCGAAAGAATCACAAAATATTTTATGGCCGCCTATGCGCTGGTTGCCATCCTTGGCGCCACCGCAAATCTTGGCCTGATGTGGAGCATTGCCGAGACCTTCAACGGCCTCATGGCAATCCCAAACCTGATTGCGCTCTTCCTGCTTTCGGGCAAGGTTGTGGAGCTTACAAAGGAATATTTTTCCGGAGAAGGCAAAACCCGGTAAAATTCCTTTTCTCGCGGCGCATTCCCTTCTTCGGTAAGAAAATCATGTAAATTCGCCTTTTCCCTTGACAATCAGGTTGCTACCCCTTACACTGTTAAAAGTTTATAACATGTTTACCAAAGAGGGAAAACCGGGAGGAACTTTTGAATGGAAAAATGGAATGAAGTAAAACTGGTGCCGGAGTTTTCGGAACCACGCCAGCAGGCGCAGCATCATGCGCTCCTGGGTTTCTGAA
>OHAQ01000839.1_pt1 | contig 24649 bp, 17 predicted proteins | sample 1577111 | NCBI WGS metagenome assembly OHAQ01 (sample SAMEA3541549, study PRJEB24748) | human gut metagenome | biome: human gut; feature: human-associated habitat; material: faeces | place: China | collected 2012 | reverse complement strand
AGCAACTGACTCTTAATCAGTGGGTCCAGGGTTCGAATCCCTGAGGGTGTACAAGGCACAGTTATAAAGACTCTAGGATTTATTTTTCTGGAGTCTTTTGTTTTTTGTAGATTACAAGTTTAAGATTGCTGATTTATATTTTTTATATAGACTACAAGTATTGTTGTACCGATTTAGTTTGCTATTTGCAGAACTTGATTTTAGAATAATATCATTTTATAATAAAGAAATAAAAGAAGAACTATTAGTGATTATTGTCATAGGCAATAGAATGGGTTGTACTGTTTCGCTAAGTAGTTGTTTTTAATAATTTTGTTATTAATAAATTTAGAGTATGTCTAATCAAGAGTCAAATAGTAAACGAATAGCTAAAAATACGTTGTTACTCTATTTTAGAATGATTCTTATCATGGTGGTTTCTTTATATACCAGTAGAGTTATTCTGAATGAATTAGGGGTAGAAGATTTTGGTATTTATAATTTGGTGGCTGGTGTAGTTGTATTATTTTCTTTTTTAAGTAATGCCATGGTTACCGCTACGCAGCGGTATTTGAGCGTAGCCATCGGAAAAGGAGATGAAAAATATATCCAGTCTATTTTCTCTACTTCACTTCTTTCTCATTTTATTTTAATTCTTTTTATTGTTTTTGTTGCAGAAACGGTTGGACTTTGGTTTGTAAATACTAAGTTGGAAATTCCTGTGGATAGAATGTATGCTACCAATGTAATTTATCAGTTAGCGATTGCTACAACCAGTGTGAATATTATTCGTATTCCTTATAATGCTAGTATTATAGCTAATGAGCGGATGGCCTTCTTTGCCTATATAAGTATTGTGGAAACATTCTTAAAGCTGTTGGTTGTATGGGTATTGGCAATAACATCAGGTGATAAACTAGTTGTTTATTCTGTTTTATTGTTGCTAGTTGTTATTATTATCGATATTGCTTATTGGTATTATTGTCATAGATTTCTTGTAGCTAATAAATTTTATTTGAAAACAAATAAAAAACTTTTTGTGGAATTAACGAGTTTTTCTGTCTGGAATTTATTTGGCGGATTGGCAGATGTGGGCTATAAGCAAGGAACTAATATAATTTTAAATCTTTTTTGGGGAGTATCGATCAATGCAGTATTAGGTATTACCAATCAAATACGTAATGCTGTTGTTTCTTTTATTGGAAATTTGCAGTTGGCTGTTAATCCTCAAATAGTAAAATCTTATGCTTTGGGTGATTATGAATATTTTAAAACATTGGTATACCGTATATCTAAATATTCCTATTTTTTAATGTTGATAATTGTATTTCCTATAATTTTCAATATTGACTTAATATTAGAGATATGGTTAGAAAATCCTCCTAAGCATACAGCTGTTTTTGCGATATTAACTTCTGTATTTTGTTTGGTTGACTCTTTAACAGGACCATTATGGGCAGCCATGCAAGCAGGTGGAAAAATTAAAAGATTTCAAATTGTTACTGGTATTTGCTTATTATTGAATTTACCTGTTAGTTATTTGTTTTTAATGTATGGATATGTTCCAAGTGTAGTCTTAATTATACAAATTGTTATTACAGGTTTTACAGTCGGAGTTCGTGTCTTGTTTGTTAAATATTACTTGCAATTCTCAATTCGTAACTATGTTAGGGAGGTGATATTTCCCATTGTGTTTGTAACAGCATTATCTTTACCTATAGCCTTATACATCTATGCAGGAACAGGAGGATATTATAGATTGCTTTTATTTATATTATTTGTGCCTATTATGTGCTGTATAATATATGTTTGTGGAACGTGTAAAAGTGAAAAAGAAATGGTTATGCGAACAATACGAACTAAATTTCTAAAGAGAAAATAGTAGTATTTTGTTGGTAAAAACGTTTGAAGAAATGATTAAAAATTATATTAATGAATAATATTTCTCATATACATTCATGTTATGGTTGCGCTGTTTGTGCAATTGCTTGTCCTAAAAAGATAATTGACGTTCGTCTTAATTCTAATGGTTTCTATGAACCTTATATTACAGATGGAGCCAAATGTGTAAATTGTGGATTGTGCCTTGAAGTGTGTTCTTATAATCACTCAGAAATAGCTTTGAATGAACTTCCAAAAGTTTCTTATGGAGCATGGAGTAAGGAAAAAAGTGTGCGGCATATATGTGCTAGTGGTGGCGTTGGATTCGAAATTGGGAGATATCTGATTGGCAAGGGGTATAAAGCTATAGGGGTAAAATATGATGTTAAAAGAGCTAAAGCCGAACATTATGTCGCTTCTTCTGTAGATGAGTTTATTTTATCTATGGGGAGTAAGTATATCCAAAGCTATACATTGTCAGGATTTAAGGAGATCAATAGAAAGGACAAATTTTTGGTTTCTGGAACTCCTTGTCAGATAGATTCGCTTCGCCGTTATATCAATAAAATGAAGTGTCAGGAAAATTTTGTGTTATTGGACTTTTTTTGTCACGGTGTGCCAAGTAAATTTGTTTGGGATAAATATATTAAGGAACAACAGGATAAATTGGGAAATATAGATTTTGTGTCCTGGAGAAACAAACAGAACGGATGGCATGATTCATGGGCGATGACTATTAGTCCATCAGATAGAGGAGAAGTTGTTGATTGGTATGATTCTTACAATTTGTTAATAAAAGAGAAAAAAGGATGTGTTAATTCTCGATGGACCCAAGGAGATACCTTTTATAATATGTTTTTAGGTAATAACTGCTTGGGTAAAGCATGTTATAAATATTGTAAATTCAAATATGATCATTCATCTGCAGATATTCGTATTGGTGATATGTGGGGAGAGACTTATGCTAAAGAAGACAAAGGTGTAACCGCTTGCGTTGCATTTACTCAACAAGGAATGGATGTGTTGAATAATGTGAATTGTGAATTAGTTGAGTATCCATTTGCAAGAGTAGCAGAAGGGCAAATAAAAACTAAGATAAAATATCCTATGGGATGGTCATTCGTTATTTTTTTTGCTAAATTACAATCCGTTTCAATGAAACAATTGGTCTTTTTTAGTAGAATTATAGGGAAGTTTAATAAAATCTTTAAATAATAATATGCAACAAGCACTGATAGTAACTATTTTTACTGTACCTAATTTTGGCAGTGTTCTACAAACATATGCTACGCAATGTGTTGTAGAACAGTTTGGATATAAGTGTCGGGTACTTAACTATGATCATAATAGAGGAGAATGGGCTAAAGGACATGGAGTACCAGAAATGAGTTTTAAAAGTAAAGTAGGAAATTGGTTGGGCTTGAAAGCTAAACACCGTAAGGCGAAACTTTTGAAAAAATTTGTAAAAAGCCATATTCATCTTACCTCACTTTATAGTACTCTGAAAGATATGGAAGAAAATGAAGGTACTATGTATGATGTTTATATTATAGGAAGTGATCAAGTATGGAATACTAAATACACGAATTGTGACCCTACTTTTCTTTTGGAATTTGCTCATACGGATAAGAAGAAAATATCTATAGCATCTAGTTTTGCATGTAAATTATTAGATGGAAAATATATAGAAATATTTAGAAAAGAACTTTCTAAGTTTTCTGCTTTATCTGTAAGAGAAGCGCATGGTATAGAAATTTTGTCACAGTTAGGCTTGAGAAATTCACAATTAGTTTTAGATCCAACGTTGTTGCTTAGTGCTAATCAGTGGGATGTTCTACGTAAGAAATCTTTGAAATCAGAAAAATATATACTATTATATTTACTAAGATATGCTTTCGAACCGTGTCCGTATATATATGATGTGTTAAAATATTATCAAGATAAGTTGCAGTGTAAAATTATAGCATTGGAGGGATACGAAGGTCACGATCCATATGTAAAGAATTTGAAGATTGAAGATGCAACAGAATCTACTATATCGGAATTTCTTGATTATTTTGCCCAAGCATCTTTGGTTGTGACTTCTTCCTTTCATGGTACTGCTTTTGCATTAAATTACGGTGTTCCTTTATTGTCAATAACTCCGACTAATGGTGATGATAGACAAAGTAGCTTGTTGGAGCAAGTTAAATTGAATCAGTGTAGATTGAGAGTAAATGAAGAAATTACTCATGCTAATCCTTTTTATGATAAAGAACAAGAACAAATAAATTTGGGAAAATTGCGAAAAGAATCTCTTGATTGGATAGAAGCAAATCTTTGATAGAATCTCTTGGGAGACTTCATAAAGATAGAATTTTCGCATTGTAATGATGATTATAATATGTTCAAAGAAAAGAAAACGCATGCATATTTATTTGTTAGTTAAGGTAAAAGCGTGATGGTAATAATCTGTCATGCTTTTTTATTTTAAGTCAAAAATGATGATTACAAGTATACAATATATTTGCTGAATTTTTTTAATATGAAACAGTATAATACAAATTATAGAATCTCATTAGCTTATGTGCTAAACACAATGCTTTGCCTTATCTTCATATTCCCTATGAGGATGAACGGCGGAACTCTATTGGGTGAGTTATCGTTAAGTAATGATTTTTTGTCGGTTGGAGATATTAATGTGTCCGTCTTGTGTCCTAAAGGTGGTATTAATGGTAGTAACAAGTACACTTTAAATATGGCTATAACAAAAATTCCTAGTGAACTAAGAAAAAAGGATGTACGCTGTTCTTTTATTAATGCTTCAGGTAGTTTAGAAACATGGGTTTTTAATGGAGGTACATGGAGTGATGTAAAAGTTTGGAGAAAAGAAGAGATGTCAAGTACTTTTTCATTAGGTATTAATTCGGAAACTTTAATAGGAACGATTAAACGTTGCATAGCAGAGTCAAATATAGGTAAAACAGTTAGTACCGCTGATGAAGAAGATATTACAAGTGTTGATAATGGAAACGGAATACGAGTCTTAAAACGAGCTGACCGTAAATATAACCCTCTTGATTTTAGTGGAAAGGGATATAAAATTTTAAGGAAACATATTGTATTGGGGAAAAATGTATTAACACAAGCTATGATGAATGAGCCTAATACAACATATGTTATTCAGTATGACTATGATTTGGATGGTGGGGAATTAATTGTTCCACAAGGGAGTACACTTCAGTTTGAAGGCGGAAGTTTACAAAATGGCTGTATAAAAGGTTGTAATACTAATATACGAGCCGGATTATATCAGATATTTAAATCAATATCATTTAAAGGAGATTTTTCAAATCATTTTTATGTAGAATGGATGGGGGCTATTGGAGATGGAAATTTTGATAATGCACCAATCTTTAATGTTTGTTTTAATTCTAATATTTTGAACTGGGAGGGGAATGGAAGATGTTATTATTTAGCTTCTCCTGTTATGATAAAGACATTAAATCAAACTATTAAGTTGAGTAATGTAGAAACTAACGGAAACTATGATGCTTTTGTTATAACTAAACATTGGATACAATTGGACATACATTCTTTACGAAATAGAAATAAAATAGCATTAGGAAATGCTTCCGCTATTAAATTGAGTAATAATGTATATAATGCCACATTTAATATATTTAAAATATCAAACTTTAATAAAGGTATCAATTTGTATCCGCGAGTAAAATTTGATGCTGGAGATCCTGCAAATGCTACATACTCTGGTATACAATATTGTGTGTTTTCGTGGCAACATATAGAACAATGCGATGATTGTATCGTATTTGATGTGAATGGAGCAGATGAAGGCAAGGGATTATGGATTAATGAAAATCAGTTTAATGGAGGTCGATTATCTGGCAAAAATGGCATCATGCAATATGGACGCGGAAATAAATTTGATGCTATTAATGGAAATGTGTTTAATAGTATTGGTTTTGAAGATATTGATTGCCCTATTAAGTCTTTGTACAAATGGTCTGTAGATAGATTTAATTATATAAGGATGTCCGAATCAATAAGAAATTCAACTTATATAGAAATGGATAATTGTACAAACGTTCTAATAGATTTAAAGTCATATGTTGAAGCATCTAAATTCAAAATAAAAGATTGTAATACAACAGAAATAAGAAGTATGTACAGTGTATATCAGTATAATCAAAAATCTTATGATGTAAAGAAACAATATAGTAATTATCAGCAGCAGAATAAATCATTTTTATGGTATTATGATCATAATAGTAAGGGAGCGGTTAATAAACGACTTCAAAAGAGCATTTCTGAAATTTGGACAGAAGGATCTTCCAGTCCAGATGGAACAATTAATTGTAGTAAGATAATAAATCTTAGTGTATTTTTGGATGAGTTTATTTTGCAATTAGATAAACGAGCTATTAGCATAGCACCCTATTTGGAAATTTATCTAAGTGGAGGTTGTAGATCCTTTATTGTGGAAGATGCTAAAGGAAACGTAATATATTCTACTCATAGACCTAAGAAAAAGATTCAAATTAGTTTTAATAATGAGCTTACACCTATGATTTTTGATGAAGATTTGAATCATTCATTTGTTCATAAAAAAGCTTATTTTAATTCTGCAAATATGTCTGATTTAGAGAAAGATATAACAGATGTTGATTTCTTTACATTTGGAACTTCTGGTTCCAAACCTTCTGTTATAACTTACTCTAAAAAAGTATTATATAGTAATTTTAAACTAATATCTATGTATGAGGGTAGATGTATTTTAAAGAATGAGCAGAATGAAACATACCCGATTGATGAGCCTGGCATCTATCTTTTAACTATATCTAGTGATGATGCTTTGGAAGTTACCAAATTATCTAAGGTAGAGGCTGTGAATACTAAATGTGTTGGTTCTTTTCAAGAGAAGCCTTTAAACTCTGCAATTGGTTTTTCTTATTTTTGTACTGACAGAAAGACTACAGAAAGTAGTACAACAGGCATTATGATTTATCATAAAGGAAACAATATTTGGGTAGATGCGTTAGGGCGAGAGATTAAGTAAGGGTGTTGGTATCGGTCAAATAAATAGTAGTATTGAAATTATTAACTGTTCTGCTTTGTAATTTAATGAAATGATTTATTGTTTTATCTATAAAGTGAAACAAATAGTTGTAAAATTATGAAGGGAGATAAGTTCTTAGTAAGTGTTTGATAAATTATGCGTTGCATATTTATGGAAAATACAATACGTACTTTATCGGACTTTAAAAAACTATAGTATGGAACAATCCAAATTTGGAACATTTATGATTGACGATTTATACTTATATAGAGCTTCTGATGACTATAAGCAAGTTATTGAAGAAAAAATTGTACTACCAGAATATGATAAAATAAACCAATTGAAGCTTTTGTTATCCAGAACTGAATATCCCATATCAGCAAAAATCTTAATAGAAAATGGATTCTCAGAACTAACAGAAGAGCTGAAAGAAAATACAGGTCTTAAATCGTGTATAATACATCACAAACTGAAGGGCGATCAAAAAGTAAGTATTGTAGAACTTGAAAAAAGAATCTCATATTTCTTATGCCAAAGTTTTATTAAAAATTTGGATGAAACGCGGTTATTAAATCTTTGTTTGGGAGAATCTATGACCACACGGGTTAAAATGTGTATTGAATCACATTTGAATACCTATAATAATGTATTAAACATTCTAATTGATTATTGTAAAGATTTGGAAGGTTATGATTTTCAATATCAAACAGCTATTAAGAATAAAGGAATGATTAATTCAAAAATTTATATTCAAGATCGATTGTTTATTTTTTTATCAGCCTGTATAGGTGCTAATTATGGATATATCGTCAATTCTCAATATGATTTACCTATTTGGGGAATCAATATAAGCTATGATAGTAAAATACGCATGTATAATTATCGGTCTGGTACCCCATATACAGATATTAAGAAAGAGGATTTATTATCTATGATTTTTAGTACGCCAAGTCAGATAGGAGAAGTACAAAAGATGATAATAGATAATATTAAATTATTTTTTGATATAAATATTTCGTTGGATGATGTATGCTACGATTGGTCTAAAGAAAGCTATTTCGTAAAGCCGGAAGTTGAAAAGCAGATAATAGGTTCATTTTTAAATGAAGATGAAAGAGATAAAGATGTGGTAAAGTATACGTCTCTTCAAACTTTATTGGCTACTCTTATCTCTGGTAAGATAAGAATAAATTCTATTGTAGGAATGAATGACAAAACTGAAACAAATTTTATGATAGATATGATTAAGAACTTTAGGGAACCAATAGAAGAAGAGGGTGATGAGTATTTATTAGCAAATAGAAAGTTTATTACTTCTTTTTCTGGGAAGAAGGATGATTTGAATATGTGGAGATTATATGGTGATAATGCGAGAGGTATTTGTATGGTATTCTCATTCAAATCTCAGCAAAATAGTGTTTTAAAGAAAATTCAATATGTGGCAGAAGAGGATGACATTATAAAAAGACTCAACCAACTCATGTTATCACTCAAAGATTTAAATATAAATTTTTATTTTTATCTACTACTTAATAATCAACATTTCATCAAGCACAAAGACTATAAAGACGAAGATGAATATCGATTTTTATTGAAAAATGAGCAACCTGTTGGTTGGTACATAAACAATGATAATAATGTTTTGACTCCTTATACTGAAAGAGAGTTATTTAGAAATGGAGGAAATGCATTTCCATTTGAATTAAAGTCTATCATTCTAGGACCGGCAATGGTGGCAAAAGATGTTAATTTATATCAAATCAAGACGCTATTAAGGACAAAATATAAAGAAATAAATATTAAATTAAGTAAAATAAAAAGTTATAGATAGTTTGTAAGCATCCGATAAAGTACACATTGTATTTTTCATAAATAGAAAACTCGATATCAACTTTAATCACAAGTTAATATTGAGTTTCTTCAACATAAATATTTAAACTCCAATTGTATTCGTATTAGACTTCTCCAACTTCCAAACATCGGGAAGAAGTTCACGAATATTTTTCCCGGAGTCCTTTTCCAGATAATATGGAAGTTTGGTTATGACATCATTCAGATATTCCCTTGGGTTAATTTCCTGTGCTTTACAGGTAGCTAATAGTGCTATATTTTCAGCAGCCTTATTCTTATGTAATTTTCATCTATCAGCTTCATGTGCCATCTTACTTTTTAGAGACATTTACTGAATGTTTCTTTTTAGGCACGGAATACACGGATTTCACGGAAAAAATAAAGATAATCCGCGTTTTCCGTGTATTCCGTGCCTAAAAAAATCATCAAGCTTCTTTCTGCATCTCCTCTTTGTCTTTAGCGATTCGCTGAAAATTTACCTTTTCATAATCTTTTTGAAATCCTCGGCAATCTGCTGCCCCATATTGACTATTGCGCTATCGACTTTATGTACCTCTGCCGGTGTGACCGCATCTTTGTAGCGCGCTTTGCCGAGCTTGAATTTCATATCGTCCAGAGTTCCGGATATATTCAGGCCCAGTTTGAACGGAATGGGGGATTTCAGGATGGAGATGTGATAGTCGAACTTCATATCCAGCCCTTGTGTGCCACCTACCGCCGCTCTGTAACGGTCCATTGATATTTCGAACGGATAGACGGTTACATTTCCGTCTTTGATGCCGATGTTTACGGATATGCTGTCTATCATGTTTCTCTTCTTGTTTTTGAAGAAGAATTTTTTGGAGATTTCGGCGAAAGTCTCACCGTCCATCAGCACAAGACTGTCTCCCTTGACATGAATGGCCGACCGCATGGTGGGGATTTTGATGTTCAGGGCGGAGTCCAGGGAAGCGGCGGCAGCCACATTGAAATCGACCGTTCCTTCGAATGAGCGCAGCATGGGGACAATCGTGTCCAGGGAAGGGGCGAAGTCTACCAGCTTCCCGATGTTGATGTTGTGCAGCCGGAAGTCGAAACCGGCAAATCCCTCTTCCGGAGATTTTGCCTGATAGACGAGAGTGGTGTTCATGTCGGAACCCATGCCTTTCATGCTGAGTTGTTTCAGGTAGACGGACTGGTTGCGGATGTCCACAGCTCCGCGGACATCGTTGAATGTGACTTTCTCGTAATAGACTTTCCTGAAATCGGTCTGCAGTTCAAAATCCAGGTTCTTGGGGATGACGAATAGCTTTACTTCGGTGGAGACCGTATCGCTTTCCGCAGCCAGCGTATCCGACGGGAGCGATATCGACCGTATCAGCTGGTTGCAGTCCAACTGTTCGGACGATACGTCCAGTTTGGCGCGCAGGAGCTTGTGATGCCGCATGGCGCCGTACAGGTCGTGAATCGAACCGGTGGCGGTGATATCGGATTTGCCGATGCGCATGGTGGCATTGCGCAGGGTGATGACGCGGTCGTTTACCGTGACGGAAGTTTTCTGCACCTGTATGGGAAGTGCACATTCCGGGGTGCGGAATGCCATGCGGTGGAAACCGATGATGCCTTTGGGTGTCCATAGCGAATCGCGTACTTTTTCGGCTGTTATTCCGATTCCTGCTTTGTCCATTCCCAGGCGGGTGTCGCCCATGCGGCAGAACAGTGTGTCCGCTTCCAGTGTAAGCCCTATCTGCGGATTGGCAGGGTTGTGCTCTCCGGGTTGCAGCTTGAGGCGGGCGGATGATTTTCCGCAAAAGAGGTCGAGCGAATCCGCCAGGGATACTCTCAACTTGTTCATCTCTATCTTGCATTCCGTCTTGGCAGGGCGCAGTGTGTCTTGGGAAGGATAGGTGCTGATTGCCGCCGTAAAGCTTTCCGTGGCTGAGTTCAGGGCAGGTGAGCGGAGCGTCATATCCTTGATTTCAACACGCCCTCCGAGCCATTCGTTGCCGGCAAAGTCCAGCGTAGCGTTGCTTGTGAACTCGAAATTCTTTTGGGTATGGCGCAGCACGAGTTTGTCCGTCCTGATTTTGCCTTGAACCTTTACCCGTCCCCAATCCTGTTTCTTGAGGGTGGACAGGCGGCAACGCAGTTTCAGGTCGGCATTCATCTTTCCATCCATGCCGATGCCTTCCTGAAGAGGGAAAATCTGCGCCAGCGTATTCAGGTCGACGGTGGAGCGGGTATGAAAGGTGATGTCCGGGTCGGTGAGCAGGTTGTCCACTTTCATATCGGCCAATATGTCGGTGTCGGCGCCTTTGAACTGGAAGATTTTCAGGTTCAGGCAAGAGGGGGTGTTCCGCATGAGGTCTATCCGGGCGGAAAAGTCGGCGTTTACCTTGTCTATGCCGTAAGGCAGCCCGGCGTATCTGGCGAAAGCGTCTTTTATCCTGATGTCCAGCGTAGCAAGGGGCATCTTCTGCTTGCCGTACATGCCTTTCAGCGTGCCGATGAAACTTACTTCTCCTCCTGCCGATACTTCTGCCTTTTTCAGGATGCTCTCCGGAATCATGTGCAGTACGGTTTCCAGCGAGGGGGTGTGCAGTCCGTATTGCAAATTGACGTCGAGTGCTTTGGCTGCGGTGTCGCGGCGCACGGTTCCTTTTACTCCCAATTTCGTACCGTTGATGTCAATCATGGCATCGTGCAGGAGCAGGGAGTGCCGGGCGGTATTCAGTTCAAGGTCGGTGCGCAGGTGGGTGGCGATGCGGTTTGCCAACAACTGCCCGTCTTGCCAGAAGAGAAGGTTCTTGTTGCGGAAATCTACCGCCAGCATGGAATGGCCTTTCTTCATATTGGCTTTCAGGGTAAGGTCTGTGTCCCATAGGTTGGCGAAAATGCGTGTGTCGCGGTCGTCCATGGTTACCGTGGCGTGCTTGATGGAAATTTGCCGGATGTCGAGCTCGCTGATGTTCATGGCGTCTCCGGCAGGTGAAGAGGCGGACTGTACCGTATCCGGAACGGTGATGTCCCAGTTGGCAATGCCGTCTTTGTTTTTATAGGCGTAGATATCGGCATGTTCCAGCGCCAGGCGGTGGATACTGATTTTCTGTTGCCGCAGGTAGTCCATGGGGTTGACCACCGCTACGGCCTTTTTGAATGATACCAGGGTGTCGGTCCGTTGCCACAACGTGTCGCGGATGGCTTTGGAAACCAGGGCTCCGTCGGTCAGTTGCACTCCGAAGCGGGGGAATGTTGAGAAAAAGGTAAGCTCCACGCTTTTCATGTCCAGCTTGGCGTTCAGGTTGCGGTTGGCGGCTTCCAATACTATGGGAGTCAGCTTCTCGGAAGTGAATATGAAGTTCAGGACTACGGCAATCAGTATGCCTGCAACGGCTGTGAGTGCTCCCAGTATGATACCAGACAGTTTGAGTATTTTCTTAGTTTGACTTTTCATTTTGTAATTCGTTCTGTAAATATTGGGCAAGGAGTGATTTCCTTTCCTTAATCATGTGCAAAGTTATAACTGTAATTTGATAAAGCCGTAAGCCGGTATTGTTAAAAAATGATTAAAGGAATTTATGAATGATTTTTCCGCTATAATGAATAATTGAGTTCTTTTTTTATGTTAAAGCGTGAATAAATGCTACTTAAATTTTATATTTGCATCGTTGGTATCCGGTTATATTACCTTATATATAAGGTATATCGGGATGCCTTAAGTTTAATCTAATAAATTGATGTTATGAAAAAGTACATTGCAGAAATGCTGGGAACCATGGTTCTCGTTCTTATGGGCTGCGGCACGGCAGTCAGTCTGTCGTGCACATCGGCCGACCCTAATCTGGCGGCCACGGTAATAGGTACGGCGCTTGCTTTCGGATTGTCGGTGGTGGCTATGGCCTATACTATCGGTGGTGTTTCGGGCTGCCACATTAATCCGGCGATAACGCTCGGTTGCCTGCTTTCCGGCCGTATGAGCGGAAAGGATGCCGGTATGTATATGCTGTTTCAGGTGATAGGAGCTATTTTAGGTTCTGCCGTTCTTTGGGTGCTGACTTCCAATTCGGGTGTGAGCGGAACAGGCGCCAATGCCTGCCAGGAAGGAGTTTCCGTAACGGGTGCCCTGCTGGCCGAGATTGTGTTTACATTTGTGTTTGTACTGGTGGTACTGGGCACTACCGATGCCAAGAAGGGCGCCGGTAATTTTGCCGGACTTGCCATAGGTCTCTCTTTGGTACTTGTACATTTGGCCTGCATCCGTTATACCGGTACTTCGGTTAATCCGGCTCGCAGTATAGGCCCTGCGCTCTTTCAGGGTGGAGAGGCTTTGAGCCAGTTGTGGATTTTTATTGTAGGCCCGTTTATCGGTGCGGTGCTGAGTGCCGGAGCATGGAAGATAGTTGCCGGCGGAAAGGAATGAGCCGGTGCCTGGCCTGAACCGGGCCGGTGATATTTGAAGAGGATATTTAAAGAGGATGTTTCCCGATTGCGACAGAATGCTGTGTTTGGGGAACATCCTCTGTTTTTTTACTCTTTCGACTGGTGTACGGTGAGTTGCGGGAACGGGAATCCGATGCCTTCTTCATTAAATGTCTGGTAGACGATTTCGTTGATATCGTACAGTACACTCCAGTAGTCGGCGCTTTTTACCCATACGCGTACCGTGATATCGACGCTGCTTGCGCTCAGTGAACCTAAGACGATGAGAGGAGCGGGGGTGTCCAATATGCGGCTGTCTGCATTGATGATGCGTTGCAGCACGGCTCTTACTCGCTTCACATCCTCGCCGTACTCTACGCCGAACACCCATTCGACACGGCGCTTGTCCTGCTTGCTGTAATTGGTGACGGCATTGCCGCTGAGGCTTCCGTTGGGCACATAAATCATACGGTTGTCGAGGGTGGACAGTATGGTGTGGAAAATCTGTATTTCCTTTATCGTGCCGCTTACTCCCGGTCCGTCTATGTAGTCTCCTACCTTGAATGGCTTGAAAATAAGTATAATAAGTCCGCCGGCAAAGTTGGACAGGTTTCCGGAAAGCGCCATACCCACAGCCACACCTGCGGATGCAAGCAGCGCCGCAAAGCTGGTGGTTTCCACACCGAGCTTGCCGATGATGGCAAAGGCAAGAATCATATTCAGCAGAATCTTTATCAGGCTCTTCAGGAAGGTCTGTACGCTGGTTTCAATCTTCCGCTTTTCGAGTATTCTGGCTACCAATGCGCTTATCTGCCTGATGATGAAACGTCCGATTACATAGATTAAAATGGCGATTAATATGTCCTTGCCGGCATCCATTCCAAAATCTATCAGTTTTTCCAATGCCTGTTCGAGTTTCCCACCGGCGGCGGGAGTGTTCAATAAAAGTAAATTCATTTCTTTTTCGCAATAAATAAAATAATATTATAAAATAGGTGTATATTCAACATGCAAAGATAATCAAAATCCGGGCGGTTGTGGCGTATGAAATATATAATGCGTATTATTTCCTAAATAGAATTAAAACATTAATTTTGCCAAATATTACACTCTAACTTAAATAAATTAATAAAAAATGAACGTATGAAAAAAGTATTAACTTTATTCGGATTGCTTTTTGTGCTGTTGGGTAGTGCCCATGCACAGAAAGGAAAACAGGCGATAGGTTTTGGCCTGAGTTACGGAACGGAAATCGAAAGTATCGGGTTGGGTATCAAGTATCAGTACAATATTACCAATCCTATCCGTATAGAGCCGTCTTTCAACTATTTCTTCGAGAATGACAATGTAAGCATGCTGGATTTGAACGTGAATTTTCACTATCTGTTTCCGGTGGCCAAGAGCGTTAAACTTTATCCGTTGTTCGGTTTGACATTGTCCAACTGGATGTTCGACATGCACGACTTTGATATTGATATGGACGAAGGCCATGTGCATATCGACGATAACGGCAATCATAACGAATGCCGGTTCGGTGTAAATCTGGGAGCGGGAGCGGAATTTGCACTGCCTCGTAACTGGGCGATGAATTTTGAGTTCAGATACCAGCTGGTAAGCGATTTCGACCAGGGGGTTATCAATATAGGAGCTGCATACAGATTCTAAGGGAGCAGCGTATATTTTCGGGCACGGATTACACGGATTTCACGGAAATACAAATTACACGGAAAACACGGATTTTCTTTATTCTTCTTCTGTGAAATCCGTGTAATCCGTGCCTGAAAAAAAATATCATGTGCATTTTGCACGTCCTCTTATAACGTGTTAAACAAGAGGTGTTTCAGTATATCAGAAGTTTGTCCAATCGCACGGGAAAGTCATTGTTTCTCCATATCTGCTGAGGGTGTATGAAGATATGGCATTATTCTCATTGAGCGTGTAGCTCAGATTATAACGTTCGGTTGAGTTCTCGCTCGGATCCTCCAGGTCGGTGTTTTTGATAGTCATTGCGGTGGGCAGGTTTGCACCGGCATTTCCCAGATAACCGGTTATGGCAAAGACGTTGAATACGCAATCGTCCGAAGCCAGCTCTTCCGGGAGAAGAAGCAGGGGCATGGCGTTATAGGTGTTCTTTATTGCCTGGGTATATTCATAGGTTTGGCTGCAGGTGACGTTTTTGCTTTTTGCTTCTATTTTTTCCAATACCTTGTTGTTGTAGGTGTAGTTGATTTCACCTGATTCGGAGTAAGAACCTTCGTCATCTTTACCGTCGGTTTTCATGCTGATTTTCTGCATCTGTCCGTCCGCATTGTAATTGAAAGTATAGGCTATATTCATTTCTTCTCTAAACTCCGGATCCGTATCTGTATATTTTAATTTATAGGCAGTGACAAACCCTGAAGTGTTGAAAGTAAAATCGGAAGCAATCCAGCGTTCGCTTTCACGTTCGGATGAAGTGATGCTGATTAAAGAGCGGATAGGGTCTACCTTTATTGCACGCGAAGAGGCATAATTGAAAACAAGAGTGTTTCCATCTACTTCCGCTTCTTTGATGGTTCCGTCTTCATTGTAGGTTACGTCAACGCCCGACATGGAAGTGGCGCGTACACCGTCGACAACCGATGAGGGAATGCCGATTGGTGCAGGACCGTTACCTTGCATGCCGTTTTCGTCATCGTCGTCGCAAGCTGTAAGATTCAATGCGCAAATTGAAAAGCAAACACAGTACAGCAGGTTCTTGCTCAAATTTGCCAACTCAAATTTCTTTTTCATAATGTAATTCTCCTAACCCCAATTTCGAAGGTCCGTTAAAAACAGAAATAGAAAGAGATGTGAAATTGTATATGCTATTCTTTATATACTTATTATAAAAGAGAAAAGCTATAACATCCTTTCGTTGCAATTCTTGAATATGTAAAAATATCAGTAATGCAAAAGTAGGGTTGAATTCTTATTTAAGGAAATAAAAACAGAGATTGTTAGGCGCGAAAACCGACCGGATAATCCGGCTTTTGTGATGTATAGTCCGACAGGCTGGATGCGGATGAGCTAATTTCAATTAAATATACTTGGACTTGGTGATTTATTGTAAATATTTAGTCTATAATTATATTTTAAATAAGGTAGGTATAAACCAGGTTATTTGTTGTGTAAAATACATAAATATAAGTGGCTTTTTAAGAAGATGAATCGTAGATATATGAGATAGAAAAAGAGTGATTTTTCTATCATAAAAGCCTTATTATCTTAAATATCACCATATTATAATTAATATAATTTAGTTTTTAATGGCTTTTTCTTCCCAATTTTTGTTCTATATTATATTTTTTTACTACATTTGCGATGTGAATATTTTTCTTGATATAAAAATGCTAAAACAAAGTCTTTTTAGCTGAATGGTATGTAATAAAAAGATGCCTTACATATTGCGAGGCGGATAAAGATAAATATACATTAATATATAGGAAAATAATATGGTGATTATTGCTGATTGTATCAAATTTTTCGGAGAGGTTTGCATTGGTGATATGCCTATTTGTTTTACGGACATATATTCACCGATAGGTTATAGACCTGCTGTCTCTTTTCCGGTAATTACCCGGACGTATCGGCCGTCTGATGCCGCTGATAATCATGGTACATATAATAAAATGGATTGACATGAGAATAAAAGGATTCTTTTTTTTCCTGTTGTTGCTTTATGGCGGATATGCCCAGGCACAGGAACTGCGTGATTCCGTGAAAATCTATTTCCGGCAGGGGTACTCCGTGCTGGACCTTTCGCGAAGAAACAACAAACAGTCGCTGGATAGGATAGCGGACAGCCTGAAGACCAGTTATGCGGATTCTGTTTATCAGTTGCGGCGTATCATGGTTGTGGGCGGAGCTTCACCGGAAGGAAGTATCCCTTTGAACAGGCGTTTGTCTGTGAATCGTGCAAAGGTGCTTTTCAATTATTTGTCCCGTTATGGTGAACTGCCCGACTCGCTGAAAACGAATGTCTTTCTCGGAAGAGACTGGAACGGACTGATACGGCTGGTAAAGGATGACGAGAATCTGCCTTACCGGGAAGAGACGATGGAACTGTTGTACGAGCTGGCGGAGGATGCGGCAAACAACGATTTGTCGAAAGGTGACCATTTGCGGCGCATGCAACGGCTGCGCGGCGGAGAGCCTTATTGGTACATGTATAGGAAATATTTTCCGGAACTGCGTGCTTCGCGGTTGTATTTGTGGTATGAAAAGGTGTGGAATCCCCTTGCACCTGTATCAATGCCGCCCGTTAAACCAACCATGCCTCAGACAAGGGCGGTAGAGCCGATGATTGTTCCTTACGTGCCTCCACAACCGCGCAAGTGGTATATGGCTGTAAAGACCAATATGCTGTATGATGCGCTGCTTGTACCCAACATCGGTGTGGAAGCTTATTTGGGCAAGGATTGGAGTGTGGCAGCCAACTGGATGTATGCCTGGTGGAAAACCGACCGGAGACACTGGTATTGGCGTACTTACGGAGGAGACCTTTCCGTGCGCAAGTGGCTGGGAAAGGCTGCTAAAGCGAAACCGCTGACCGGACATCATTTAGGAGTCTACGGACAGATTTTTACTTATGACTTTGAAACAGGCGGAAAAGGATACATAGGCGGAAAGCCAGGCGGTACGCTTTGGGACAAGATGAACTATTCGGCAGGGGTGGAATATGGTTATTCATTACCGGTGGCCTACAGGCTGAATATTGATTTCAGCATTGCCGTGGGCTATTGGGGCGGTACTTATTACGAATATAAGCCTGTGGACAACTGCTATGTATGGCAAAGTACGAAAGAACGGCACTGGTTTGGACCTACAAAGGCGGAAGTGTCATTGGTGTGGCTGATTGGCCGCGGAAACTTTAATGAAGGAAAGGGAGGCAGACGATGAAGAGCAGGATACAAATTATGGTATGCGGACTGCTGTCCATGATTCTTTTTTCGTGCGAGCATAAGGACTTGTGTTACCATCATCCGCATGTGGCTGTCGTGAAGCTTGAGTTTGACTGGAAGAATGCTCCGCAAGCCAATCCGGAAGGTATGTGCGTGTTCTTCTATCCGGAAGAGGGGGGAGAACCGGTACGTTTCGACTTTACGGGAAAGACGGGCGGAGAGATAGATATAAAGGTGGGAAGGTATAAAGTGCTTTGCTACAATAACGATACGGAAGCCGTACAGTTCAGGGGAATGGAAGATTTCAACGCGCACGAGGGGTATACACGCGACGGAAATGTGTTTGAAAGTATTTATGGCAACGCTGCCCATTATGCGCCTCCTGCCAAAGGAGCGGAAGATGAACGGGTGGTTATCTGTCCGGATATGATGTGGGGATGCAACGCGCTGAACGTGGAGATCACCGAAGCGGGACTGAGCTATGAATGTGTGCCTTTTGAGGATAAGGACAAGACGGAGTGGATGGAAAGTACGGAACATATCATCACGCTCTATCCGGCAGAATTGATATGTACCTACACGTATGAGGTGCGCAATGTGAAGAATATGGAGTATATGACACAGGCATGCGGCTCGCTTTCGGGCATGGCGCCTTCGATACGGCTTGCCGACGAGGAATTGGGCAAGGAGTGTGTGACGGTGCCTTTTGAGACGAACCTGCATCCGGAAAATTCAACGATGACCGGAATGTTCTATACCTTCGGACATCATGAGGAGAACATGGAACCGCACATGATGGCGCTCTATGTGTGGTACTCCAACAAGGAAAAGTTCTATACGACTTTTGATGTGACCGACCAGGTGCACAGCGCTCCGGACAAACGGCACGTGCATATCATCATCGACAATGCCGAATTCCCCGAACCGCTGCCGGAAGACGGAGGATTTGACGTGGAGGTCGATGACTGGCAGGAAGTGGAAAACGACATTATAATGTGATTGTACAAACATATGTTTTGATTTTTTATTATTATTTTTTTTAGAGTTATGCAAACGAGATCAATTTTTATGGCACTATCGGCCATGGCATTGGTAACGGCATGTACCAACGACGAAACGATAGAAATGAACCAGGGCGACGGCATTACCTTTAATACCGTGGCGGGAAAAGCTACCCGTACTGGAAGTGAAGCTACTACGACAAACAGTATCAAGGACTTCCACGTGTATGCCTTTACACAAGGACTGGAGTATATGAATCATGATGTGACGAAAACAGGCAACACATGGACATACGGTGATACCAAATTCTGGCCGGAATCAACTGTGGATTTCTATTCTTACAGTCCGATGGATATGAGAAGAGGCACAGTGAATATAACGGCAGAGGGAGAGAAAAAAATCGAAAAATATTTGGTGGCAGGTGATGAAGACTTTCTGTATGCGCTGAACCTGGGTGAGAAGAAAGCCGACCACGAAGCCAAGAAACCGGTGAATATCAACTTCCGCCACGCTTTGTCGCAGATTGTATTCAAAATTAAAAACACCAATCCTAATCTGACTGTATTTGTGGATGGAATCAGAGTGGAAGGTGTAGAGAATACCGGTGATTTTACTTGGCCTACAAAAGGCACTGCCGAATATTGGGATGGTTCTGAAGCTGATACGGAAACAGACAATTCATGGGGTACTTGGAATATTGTTTATAATCCGAAAGAAGCTGAAAGGATTTCTTATAATGCAGACATTACTCCGATAATGGGAGAGGGGCTTGTTGGCTCTAAAGAAGCTCCTGTACAGGATTTGACCGTGAAGACGGACAATAGCTATAAAGGTTTGCTGCTTTTGCCGCAGACTTTGAATCCGTGGATTACAAATACGGGTGATGTGGATGCCGACGGTGATCCTATTTATAAAATTACGGGTACTGCACGCGTACTGGTTAAATGCCGTCTGGTAGATACCGAGACAAATGTCCAGTTGTGGCCGAAACCTGAAGAGGGTGCTGTGACCAAGTTCGTTGGTGTTTCCTTGGTTGGAGAAACAGTAGCTGAGACTGACCAGCCGGCTGCACAGGTCTGGAAGCAGGGCAAGCGTTATGTCTATACTCTTATCTTTGGTGAAGGCGGCGGTTTCGATCCTGAAAATCCCGATCCTGAAAATCCGGATCCGGAACCCGTTTTGGTTCCTATCACATTCGACGTAACTGTGGATAACTTTGTTGAATATCCTCAGGATCTCGATGCCAGTGTTCCTGATTCAAAACCCGGAAAATAAACTGAACCACCGCAAACCTGTCTTTCCCATCCGTCGGGTTGCGGAAATATAACAGGCCGGGCGGGGTTGAATGTTCCCCTCCCGGTCACTACTTATTCAAATAAAAAAATAAATGCCTATGCGACTTAATTTTAAAAAGGATTTCCTTCTTGTCACGGCCATGCTGGTCGCTGCCGGCTGTTCCGATAGCATGACGGAAGAAAACAATCCGGAACAACAGGTGCCGATTGCCTTTGGCACACAAGTTGCCACCCGCGCCGTGGTGGAAAGTGACAAGGAGGGTATGGATAATTTCACACTGTGGGGATGGGTACGGGAAAGCGACGGGCCGAAACTGTTTTTCGATGCCGCTTCGGTTACTCCGTCGGGAAACTATGGCGAGAAACGTTTCTGGGCTGTAGGTAGGCCTTATGACTTTTTCGCGTTGCATCCGGAAAAAATGAAGGAAGAGGAGATTGCTGCCGAAGTTTCCTGCAACGACAAGGGCGAACTCAGGGTTACGGGTTTTGATTCTTCCAGAATGGGGAAGGATGCCGTGGATTTGATGACGGCAACAGAGACAGACGTGACTTATGAGGGTGGCGGAACGATGGCGCCCGTGCTTCTGGCATTCAAACATGAACTGGCACAGGTGAAATTAACTGTCCGTACCGGAGAGAAGCAGGCAGAAGTGTCGGACATCAGACTTTTCGGTGTGGACTATAAAGGTGACTTGTTGTGGACGCCGGAAAACTCGACATGGCAAAACCGGGTGAACTGTACGGAAGAGAAAACTCCTTTCGTACGCAGCGGGAGCGTGCGGATAGAAGCCGGAGGCAGCGCTACTGTGCTGGATGGCGTATTGCTGTTGCCGCAGCCGGTGACGGAGGATGTGGCGGTAACCTTTAAGTTACGGCACAAATATCACAGGGAGCAGCCGGATATAAAGCAGGAGTTACAAATTACCTTGTCAGTTTCTGCGGATATTTTCCTTCGGAAGCTCCCAAATACAGCATGATTGTCTCTATTCAGAAGCCCGGTCCTACCGCTTCGGGCGGCTTAATGGCCGGTAGCGTATTCAGCAAGATTGCAGAAAGAGTCTATGCAAAAGACCTCCGATTGCCGCTTACCAGCGCGATTGACACAAACACCGTTGTCATCCCGCACGTGAAGGCTGGAGAGATGAGACAAACGCAACGGGTCTTGGAAGAACTGAATATCAATATACAAGGCAAGATTGCCGATTCCGGGAAAGAAGTTTGGGGAAGTACACACGCTGCTCCGCAAGCTGTTGTTTTGGAAAGTCGGGGAATCATGCAGAATTTTGTGCCGAGCGTAATCGGTATGGGAGCGAAAGATGCAGTTTATCTGTTGGAAAGCAAAGGATTGAAAGTCAATCTGGTCGGAGTGGGGAAAGTGAAAAGCCAGTCGATAGCCAACGGAACGATTATAAGGAAGGGACAGACAATTACCCTTACCATGAATTAAAAGTAAAAATAAGTATTATATAAAAAGAGTATGTTACTAAACAAGTTACTGAAAGCAATCCAACCGGTACAAGTGACCGGAGAGTCAGACATAGAAATCACCGGAATTAACATTGATTCCCGTTTAGTAGAAGCCGGACAACTGTTCATGGCTATGCGCGGTACGCAAGCTGACGGTCATGCTTATATACCTACCGCTATTGAGAAAGGAGCTGTTGCTGTTCTTTGCGAAGATATGCCGGAGGAACCGGTAGCGGGAATCACTTATATACAGGTGAAAGACAGCGAAGACGCCACAGGAAAGATTGCCACAACTTTCTATGGCGACCCGACTTCCAAAATGGAACTGGTCGGCGTCACGGGAACAAATGGAAAAACGACAATTGCCACCTTATTATATAATACATTCCGCTACTTCGGATATAAAGTGGGACTGATTTCTACCGTTTGCAATTATATCGACGATGAAGCAATTCCAACAGAACATACCACCCCCGACCCTATCACACTGAACCGGTTATTGGGAAAAATGGCGGATGAAGGATGCAAGTATGCCTTTATGGAGGTCAGTTCGCACTCTATCGCACAAAAGCGTATCAGCGGATTGAAGTTCGCAGGAGGTATCTTTACCAATCTGACCCGCGATCACCTCGACTATCACAAAACGGTGGAGAACTATCTGAAAGCCAAGAAGAAGTTCTTTGATGATATGCCGAAGAATGCATTCAGTCTGACCAATCTTGACGATAAGAACGGACTGGTAATGACACAAAATACACGTTCCAAGGTTTACACTTATTCATTAAGAAGCCTCAGCAACTTCAAAGGACGGGTACTGGAATCTCATTTCGAAGGAATGCTGCTCGATTTCAACAATCACGAGCTGGCTGTTCAATTTATCGGCAAGTTCAATGCATCCAATCTGTTGGCTGTATTCGGAGCTGCCGTATTGCTTGGCAAGAAAGAGGAAGACGTACTCGTTGCCCTTAGCACACTTCATCCGGTAGCCGGGCGCTTCGATGCTGTCCGTTCACCGAAAGGAGTGACAGCAATCGTAGACTATGCACATACACCGGATGCGCTTATCAATGTATTGAATGCGATACACGGAGTGCTCGAAGGCAAAGGAAAAGTAATCACTGTGGTAGGTGCCGGTGGCAACCGCGACAAGGGTAAACGTCCTATCATGGCAAAAGAAGCAGCCAAAGCCAGTGACCGTGTGATTATCACCTCGGATAATCCCCGTTTTGAAGAGCCGCAGGACATCATCAACGATATGCTGGCAGGACTGGACGCGGAAGATATGAGAAAGACATTAAGCATTGCCGACCGTAAGGAAGCGATTCGTACTGCTTGTATGTTGGCAGAAAAGGGAGATGTAATTCTTGTTGCCGGAAAAGGGCACGAAAATTATCAGGAGATAAAAGGAGTGAAACATCATTTTGATGATAAGGAGATATTAAAGGAGATTTTTAAATAATGAAAACAATGTGCTCATACGCCAATATGCGGTTCGGCTTCGCAAACCGTCCGTAAGGAAACCGGCATATCGACACATTAATAAATTGACAATTTATTTATCATGTTATACTATCTGTTTGAATGGCTTCATAAGCTCAATTTTCCCGGGGCGGGAATGTTCGGTTACACCTCATTCCGTGCCTTAATGGCGGTCCTCATCGCATTGCTTATTTCAAGTATATGGGGTGACAAATTCATCAACCTTCTGAAGAAGAAGCAAATCACGGAGACACAACGTGATGCGAAGATTGACCCGTTCGGTGTCAACAAGGTAGGTGTGCCGAGTATGGGAGGAGTGATTATTATCGTAGCTATTCTCATTCCTTGCCTGTTGCTGGGTAAGTTGCACAATATATATATGATATTAATGTTGATTACAACTGTATGGTTGGGATCACTCGGATTTGCCGACGACTACATCAAGATCTTCCGCAAGAACAAGGAAGGTTTGCATGGTAAGTTTAAAATTATCGGGCAAGTAGGTTTGGGATTAATTGTCGGACTTACCTTGTATTTAAGTCCGGATGTGGTAATCCGTGAAAATATCGAAGTACATACTCCGGGACAGGAGATGGAAGTGATACACGGAACGAATGACTTGAAATCGACTCAAACAACGATTCCTTTCTTCAAGAGCAATAACCTCGACTATGCCGACCTGGTCTCTTTCATGGGTGAACACGCGCAGACAGCCGGGTGGATATTGTTCGTTATCATCACAATCTTCGTGGTGACCGCCGTATCAAACGGTGCCAACCTGAATGACGGAATGGATGGAATGGCCGCAGGTAATTCTGCCATAATCGGCGCCACGCTCGGTATCCTGGCATACGTATCGTCGCACATCGAGTTTGCAAGTTATCTGAACATTATGTATATTCCGGGGTCGGAAGAACTCGTAATTTATATCTGCGCCTTCATCGGTGCATTGATCGGCTTCCTGTGGTATAACGCTTATCCGGCACAAGTATTTATGGGAGATACGGGTAGCCTCACTATCGGTGGTATCATTGCCGTTTTCGCTATCATCATCCACAAAGAATTACTCATACCGATTCTTTGCGGTGTATTCCTGGTAGAGAATTTATCGGCTATCCTGCAACGGGTTTACTACAAGCTGGGAAAACGGAAAGGAGTGAAGCAGCGGTTGTTCAAACGGGCACCGATCCACGACCATTTCCGTACTTCCATGAGCCTGATAGAACCGGGATGTACAGTGAAATTTACCAAGCCCGACCAATTGTTTCACGAATCAAAGATTACCGTCCGTTTCTGGATTGTAACGATTGTACTGGCAG
>OHAQ01000804.1_pt1 | contig 25073 bp, 18 predicted proteins | sample 1577111 | NCBI WGS metagenome assembly OHAQ01 (sample SAMEA3541549, study PRJEB24748) | human gut metagenome | biome: human gut; feature: human-associated habitat; material: faeces | place: China | collected 2012 | reverse complement strand
CTGATTTTATTATTGTTCCTACTGGTATCCACACAAATTGGCTTCCTTTTGTTGCCGTTTCTGTTGTATCTTCTATTACTATTCCTTTATCTACTGTTGTTGCTCCATTTATTATTTTGAATCCTGCTGGCACTACTATTTTATTTTCTTTTGCATCTTTCAATTCAGTATTATCAGTTGTACTTAGTACTTTATTAATATTATTTGCTACTAATTTAACTTCTTTTTTATCTTCATTTGAATTATTTAAATATTTATTTATCTCATCTTCGTACTCATTTAATCTTTGTCCTTGCTCTTTTTCTGCCTTTTCTGTTGCATTTTGAGCTGTCTTTGCATTTTTGAACAATCCTTGGTTTGTTAATGCAGATATTGATATTCCTGCTAATATCAATAAAATTATAATTGTTATTACTAATGCTATAAGGGTTATACCTTGTTCTTTTCCTAAGTGTTTTTTCATTTCTATCTCTCCTTCTTTTGTCTTTTACAGGTTGTTCCTGTATTTGAATTTTATCATAACTACAACTGTATTTCAATAGTTTTGGTTATATTTTTCAATAACTGCTTGTAAATCATTTATAAAATCAACTTTTTTATTTTCATCCCTCAAAAGAGCAGCAGGATGCCAAGTAGGCATATACATTATCCCCTTTTTCTCAACCAACTTACCTCTTGAAGCAGTAATCCCATACTCCTTACCCAAAATATTTTTCAAAGCAACACTCCCTAGCAAAACAATTATTTTAGGCTTAACCAACATAACTTGATTCCTCAAATAATTCAAGCAAGCATTTGATTCATCATCTTCTGGATTTCTATTTGCAGGAGGTCTACACTTAACAACATTCGCAATATACACCTCTTCTCTTTTAATCCCAACAATTCCAAAAGCCATATTCATAAGTTTACCAGCTTTACCGACAAAAGGTTCCCCTAACCTATCCTCGTCAGCCCCAGGCCCTTCACCTATAAACATTATATCAGCATTTCTGTTTCCAACTCCAAATACTATATTTTGTCTTGTTTTGCATAATTTACATTTATTACAATTTACTATTGAATTTTCTAGTTCTTCCCATGTTTCAAACATTGCTACACCTCTTTTTTATCATCTATAAGCTTTACATTACACAATTTTCTACTAATTTTATTTTAACTTTTTCATTTGTGTTTATTTCTGCTTTTGTGCCTATTGGAATAACTGTTTTTCTTTCTATATGTCCAAAATTATTTGATTTTATAATTGGAAATTTATATTTACCATCCAAAACATCCATTACTATTTTTTCTAGTGTAATTCCACTTTCATGTTCATAATTTCCAATCCAAAGACCTTTTATTTTATCAAATACTCCATTTTGTTTCATATAATACAAATTATTACTTGTCCCTGCTGGATCTGTCTCAAATCCTAGTTCTTCTAAAAATAGAATCTTATCTGTAAAGTCTAGTGAATATTTGCCAGCAACCATTCCTCGTATTAATGAAAGATTTCCTCCTATAAGTTCTCCACTCGTTTTTCCTTCTTGAATTGTTATATATTCTTCATTTTCTGTTCCTAGTTCTAAACTTCCATTTACAAATCGGTTTAGGGCTTGTTTATAGCTAAAATCTGTTTCATCTGTTGCTATCGTTTTAAAATTCGTTCCACTAAACGTTACTAATCCTGTTTTTTCTGTTATCATATTTGTAATTGATGTTATATCACTATAACCACATATTATTTTGGGATTTTTCTTTATTAATTCATAATCTAAATATTCAAATGTTGAATTACTGTTATTTCCACCCTTTGCACACCAAATCATTTTTACTTCTTTATCTGCAAACATTTCGTTTATATCTTCTGCTTTTTCTTTTGCAGCGCTACTATACCCATTAGTGTTTGAAAATAGATTTTTGGAGTATTTTACTTTAAATCCGCTTCTTTCTACTATTTCTTTTGCTTTATTTAATTCTTCTATATTATTTCCTATTATTGGACTTGATGGTGCTACAACTCCTATTGTATCACCTATTTTTAATTTTTGTGGTCTTAATTTTGGTAATTTCATTGTCAAATCTCCTTAAATTTTTATAGAAATTAAATTTAATTTTTTATATTTATTACACTTTTTCAATTTTCTTTAACTCATCATATTTTCTTTCTTCTTTTGAATATTCATCTGGTTTTAATCCTAATCTTGTTTTCATATATTGGCTAATAGAAATATATATTATTGTAAATATTATTCCTACTATTATTAGCGCATTTGCAGATGTTGTAACCCCTAATATAAATGATGCTAAATAGCCAAAAATCATTTTGGTAGCATTTCTAAATAAATTATATACAGAATTTATTTGAGTATCTATTTCTTTGTTTGCAAAATTCATTAAATACCTATCTATTATTGTATAATACATTCCATTTATAAAACCAAATATCATATATGTACTTAATATTATTATAATTCCTACTAAATTTTCTCTTATTCCTGATATTCCGCAAATTCCTGCTACTAATGCACTTATTGACAATGTTAATGATAATACTGTAAGTGATTTATTTTTTAATATACTATTAAATTTATTTTCTTTTTTGGAAGCAATTGCATTTATAAGACTGTTCAGAGCCCCTGCATACCCTATTAATATTGATGATAGATTTATATCCTCCAAAAGGTTCACTTCATAATTTCCTAATATACTTAGAAGTGAACATATAAATGCTGCTGATAGTATTAATGCTTTTAATCTTTCTGATTTTAACACAAATTTAAATCCAGATTTTATGTTTTTAATTTCTTCATTTCCCATTGCTTTTTTTGAACTAGTATTACCTTTGGGATTAGGTTCTATGAATCCCATAGATATTATTGTAGATATTATTAATATTATTAGTGAACATATCATTGGTAAATATCCATTTATTGTAAATAAATATCCTGCTATTACTTTTGAAATCATATTTAGTGTATAATATCCTGTTGCACCTTTTGAATTTAGTTTTGAAAATATTTGATTTTTATATTTTGATGGTGGTATTGATTCTTTTAATAATACTGCTTGTATTGTTTCTTTAATTCCAAATCCTATTGCTGATATAAAATTTGCCAAAATTAAATCAAATATATTTCTACTAAAAATTATTATAAGCATGTATATAACAAGTGTAATATTTCCTATTACTAAGCTTTTCTTTTTGCCTAAAAATGCTATTATTACATTTATTGGTATTTGCAAAACCATAATAAATAATGCATAGAAACTATCTATTAATACAACGTTTGATGCACTTATGTTTTTAATTTGAGTTAAAAATAAAAAGTTAATTGTGTAATAAAACAGAAGGTCCCATGATAGCATTTTGTATATTGGAAATAATTTCATATTTCTTTTTCTCATTTTTTGTTTTTCTTCTTTTGTTTCTTTTATCTCTTTAATTTCCATATTTACCTCACTTAAATTTATTCATATGTAAAAATTTTCTGTACTTTATAATCTTAATATAATGTATTCTAAATTATAATTATTTTTCAATTAGTGAAATTATTGCTGTATTTAGTCCATATCCTTCTTTTTCTACTCTAAAAGAATGTATCAACTCTTTATTGCACACACTACACAACCCACTATCTATAATATTTTCTGCTTTTAATCCTGTTTTTTCTAATATAATTCTATTAATTAAAACAGTGTCAATGTTCCATTTTTCTTTATCTTTTTGCTTTTCCATTATATCAATATTTTTGTTTATATTCAAATCTTTAAACTCATTTTCAAACATTTCTTTAACATCTCTATCAACTTCAAAATGACATTTTCTAATACTTGGACAAATACAACAAATAATGTCTTCTGGTTTGCTGTTAAATTCATTTATCATTTTTTCAACTGTTTTTACAGAAATTCTTTGCAATGTTCCTTTCCAGCCAGAGTGTGTATTTGCAATTGTTTTTGTTACTGTGTCAAAAAATAGTAGTAATATGCAATCTGCATTTGTTGTTGATAATACTAAGTTTGGTCTGTTTGTTACAATCCCATCTGTTTTACTATATTCTTCTAAATTTATATCCGGAAAATCTTGATTAATTTTTTTATTTGCAATTGCAATATTATCTGTATGTTCTTGATTTGTTTTTACTATGTTTTTATAATCTACATTTATTGCATTGCATAAATTTTTATAATCTTGAATTGCTTTATTGAATTCATTTTCTGGTAATTGCTGTTTGTTAACTCTTGCTGTTCTAAAATTCACATCTGTTCCTATTGAATACGCATGAGTTATTATGTCTTTGTACTCTAATAATTTTCTGAATTGTAGGTACTGTACTCCATTTTTGTTGATGCGTATAACATTTTTATTACTTAAATCTTTCAAAATATTTCTCCTTTTTTAAGATAACCTGTTTGCACTTTCCTTCATTTTTCTTATAATATCATCCTTAGATTTTTTGTCTATATAATTGTAACTATTTCCGCAAATTCTAGTATCAAACCCGCAAATAGCCTTATAAGAACAATAATCACAAGGCTTTTGCCCTTTTTTATTATATGGTTTTATATTAATATTTCCAGTCAAAATCTCTTTTGCAATTTGTTTAATAGTCCTATATATATAATTTTGTAAAACTTCAAATTCCTCTTTATTAACCCCATTTGTTTTTCCCTCTGAAATCTCCCCAGATTTTGTCAATGTTGCTGGTACCAATTTTGATGTTCCTGATTCCAAATTTTTGTCATGCATTTTTATTACCTTTACATCTGCTAATATCAAGCCTTTCATTTTGAAGTTTTTTCTAAGTTCCTCTTCTATTTGTTCTTCTGTTATTTTTTTATCTGCTTTTATCATTTGCTCTAATAGACTAAAATATAATACACCTGCTGGCAATAAGTCTTCTTCTTTGCACACTGCATCCATATATGTTAATAACTGAATTTGTAATCCTGCGTATACTTCATTTAAATCGATATTTTTTGCTGATGATTTGTAATCTATAATTCGTAAGTATTTTCCATCTTCCGAGTTTGCTGTATCTATTCTATCAATTTTTCCTGTAATCTCAACTTTTTTACCATCATCTAATTGTATTAAAATTGGCTTATATTTTCCTTTTTTTCCAAATTCAATTTCTGTTCCTTCTATATTGAACTCACTATATACAAGTCCTTCAATTATGTATTTTAGTGCTTTTGCAACAATTCTTTTTAATCTTTTTACTAAAACTTTATATTTAGGTGTTGCTACAAATGTATATTTTTTGCCCATATCCAATCTTTCTTCAACAACTATATCTACTAGGCTTTGGATTTTTTCCTCATCTGTTACTAATTCTGGCAAACTGATATTTTCATTTTTTACTTTTTTAAAAAATTCGTCTATTGTTTCATGCATAAATGAACCTGTATCGAAATTTTGAACTTTCAATTCTTCCTTTTCTTTTAGCCTTAGACCATATTGTAAATAATATGAAAATGGACATTGTGCAAATTTTTCTAATTTTGATACACTTGCATTTAGTGTATTTCCATACAACTTTTCTATTGTTTCTTTGTTTATATTTTCAGGTAAATTTGTGTAATCTATTCCTTGTAAGTCTTGTTCCACTTTTGAATACCACTCATTTTGATTTTTGTAGTATTCATAAATTGCATACCAAACGTCATCTATTTTATTTCCGTTTTTCAATTCTGATATATTTTCCAAAAGCTCTTGATATGTCATATTTTTATTTGTGATTTCATAATTTTTGTTGATTACATCACTTTCTTCTTTTATTTCTGGAAATAATTTTTTAATTTTATTTACCATCATTGATGGTCTTAATGATTTTCCCTCTGTTTCTGATGATGCATATGATAAATATAATTGTTTTTCTGCCGTTGTGAAAGCTTTATAAATATTGAAGTTTTCTTCATATAGATTTTCTATTGTTCCATTTGCAAGTTCAATTCCATCTTGTTTTAGAATTTCTCTGTCCTTATCCCCGAAAAAACCCTCTGCTTTATTAATACTTGGAAAACTTCCATCATTTAATCCTATTATAAAAATAGTGTCTACTTTATGACTTCTTGACCTTTCTACATCTCCTACAATTACTTGGTCCTGTGTTCCTGGTATTTTTCCTAATTCACTATTTTTCAAACCTGTTTTAAGTATTTGCATATATTTCGCAACACTTAATTTTTCCTCTCCAAATATTAAAACCATTTCATCAAATATATCTAAAATTATTTTGTAACTTGCAATATATTCATTCGCTAAATCAATTTGTCCTAATTCTTGCAACTCCCTTATTTTTGTGTTGATTTTTCCTTCTATCTGCTGTTCTTGCATAAATTCATACACTGCTCTTGTTGTTTCTTTTACAGTTCCAAATTTGCTTTTTAATTTTAATAATGGCTCTATTATTTGATTTCTTAATCTATTTAAATACTCTATTTCTTCCTTGTTATCATCATTCACACCATATGTAAAATCATTTTTCCACTTATTGTGCTTTATTCCCCATTTTGTACAGTAATTTTCTAATTTAAAAATATCATCATTTTCTATGTCAGAAAATCCTATTTTTAAGTAATTGAAAACCGCTTCTTTTGAAAAGTTGTTGCTGAAAATTTCAAATATTGAAAGCAAATATTGAACTATTATGTTTTGGTTCAGATCTCTCTTTTCGTCTATAAAAACAGGAATATCATATTGAGCAAAAATGCTTCTTATCAAACTTGAATATGTATCAATATTTCTTGTAATAACCGAAATATCTTTATATCTTATTTTTTTATCTCTTACAAGTCTCGTAATTTGTTTTGCAACATTTTCAATTTCTGAATATTGGTTTTTGGCTAAAAATAATTTGATATTTTCCACTTTTTTATCATATTTTTTTGCCCTGTTATTAAAAATATTTTTCTCCAAATATTTAAGTTCATCTGTTTTAAAACGTGGTGTTTCACCTAAATACACCGTATTTTCTAATTCCAGTTTTTCTTCTTTGACCAAATTCATTATTTTGGAAATTGTAACTTTATTTGGATAAAATATATCTGTATCTGGTTTTAAGCTTGGTTCTAAACTATCTGCGCATACTGTTATTGTAACTTGTTTTGCTAGTTTAATAAACTTTTTTAGTACCTCATATTCTTGGTATGTAAAACCAGAAAATTCATCTATATAAATTAAACTATCTTTAACAATATCAGTATCTTCAATAGTATTTGAAAGCATAGTTAATAAGTCTGTATCTTCAATATACTCACCTTGCAATTTTTTCTCAAAATTGCTGTAAATTAAAAACATGTCATTTAACTTTGTCTTCAAATGTTGGTCATCAGTATTTTCAATTTCTTGTTGTAAATCTTGTGGTAAAACGCCATGTTTTTTAAACTCTGTAATTGCTGTCATAGATAAGTCAATATTTTCATCAGATTTACTTAAAAATTTTAAATTATTTTTATTTTCATTTAATATTGAATAAATAAGCATTGACTTACCACATTTTGTCAATTGTGTTTGTGTGTTTCCTCCTATTTCTTGCAATACTCTATGAGCCATTCTTGAAATTGTTAATACTTCTGCATTTATTACTGCATTTGTATCAATTGCATCCATTAGCTTTTTTTCTGCCGTAAATGAGAATTGTTCTGGTGTTATTATGTATATTTTTTTCTCTGTTTTTACTAGTTTTGCTATTTCATTAAAGCAATATTCGCTTTTTCCACTACCTGATTTTCCATAAATTATTCGTAAACTCATTTTTTTCTCCTTAAAATGCTCCTCCACCTCCGCCGACTTCCGCCGCCGCCAGAAAATCCGCCTCCACCGGAGAAGTCTCCTCCGCTTCCGCTTGAACTGCCTGACATTGATGTTGCGACTTTTTCTAATGTTTCATTATAACTGTTTAAAAATCTTCTATCTGGGCTAGCATAGGTGTAAAATATATAATAATCTGATGTTAAATATTCTAATATGTCTTTATCATTTATTAATTTGGTTAAATCATCATCTAAATTTAGTTTTCCTATTTTTTCAATTATCTTTTTAGATATTCCAAAACTTACTGCATATGCTAAATATTTTTCCCATAAAACAACATGTTCAATATCTTTATCACTTAATAACGAATTTTTTAGTTTGTACTTTAGCGTGTTTAATTTACTATAATCTTCTATCATATTAACATTATTTTTTAACATTAAATTATCTGTTAGCACTAGTATTGTTGCTGCACATATTAAAAATTCATCTGCTATTAAATAGCTTCCAGGTGCAATTATTGCTGTTATTATCATTATCACTCCAAATAGTGTAACTAAACTTATTGTTGTTGTTACTACTCTTTGTCCAGTTATTCTTTGAACTATTTTGTTTATTTGATGTCTTATTATTATAACTATATTTAATAGTGCAGTTATAATTCCTATCATTGCGAATAATATTATCATTAATATTGTCATAGATTTTGCCATAGACATATTATTTATTCCATTAAAAATAATATGTCTTATAACAACTAATATTGATATTACAAACAAAAATATGTTAAATTTTCTTAATGCTATTGGTACACTTTTTTTGTTTGCTCCCATTTTTGATAATCTCATTTCTACCATTTTATTTAGCTGTTCAAATTTTTCGTTTGCGTCTTTCTCCTTAGGAATTTTTTCTAATCTATCTGATAATTCAACTATTTCTTTACCATTAAATATCCAGTCATATACATATTTTTCAATTGTATCCATTTCATTTTCTTTTTCAGGTACTTTTAATATTAAATATACTCTCCCTTTGTTAATTTGGTCTTTTATTTCTAATTTTATATTTTTCTTTTCTATCAAATTTAAAATCACTGCTATTATGTCTCTTGATAAAATATCTCTGCTTCCTTGTATACATCCTGCTATCATTGGATTATATTTATTAAATAAATAATCTTCATCTATGTCTTCTAATATGTATTTCTTATCTTTTTCAAATGATAATAATAAAATCATCCAGTAAATTAGTAAGCATACTCCTATAATTACAACGTTTCTTGTAAATTTTATTTTTTCTTCCTTGTGTTCTATAATATCATTTTCATTTTCATATATTATTTCTGTTGCATCTATTCCTGATTTTTTAGTTGAATTTGCTATATTAGAATTATCAAATATTACTCTTGCAGCTACATATTGTCCTTTTTTTATATCATTAACTTTAAAATTTGCATGAGTATTGGAAATTATTTTTGATTGTCCGTTATCTGGTCCATGTCCCCAGATTTTTATTTCTGATTTATTGTAAGGTAAATATATGTCTATATTCAAATTTTCTATGTTACATTTCCATTCTCCTCCGATAAAATTATAATATAATTCTCCTATATCATTATGTTGCACGCATAGGTCTTTTATATTATATTTTATTTTAAATGTTTTCAATTCATTTGAAGATGGTGAATACACTTTTATTCCAAATGTTTTTTTATCTTTGGTTGTTGTATATACTCCATTTTCTCCATTTATCGCATTTTTTTCTATATTATAGTTTTTTTCCGCTTTTCCAATAATTTCACTAACACTTTTAACATCTACATCTGAACCTGTGTATAAATTATCATTTATTCTATTGTTTTTGATTATATCTTTATATTCACTATTAGTTACTTTATATGGTACTGTTATATATATTCCATTATATTCCCCATTGAAATAGTATGTAAGTGTTTGTTCTATATCTACTGAGCCGTCTGTATTTACATTTGCTTGTATATCCATATCTTCTATATAATAGCTTTGGGCTTCTACTTTGTTTTGTATAAATATTATTGCTATTAAAATTATTAAAAATATTACTAATTGTTTTATATTTTTTTTCATTTGAATTTCCCCTTTTTATCTTTTATCTTTTTTTATCTTGTTGTTTAAAACTGTTTTTGAGGACGGAGGAAAAAAACAGTTTTATTGTTCTCTTCTCCAATAAAATAAATATTGTTGTGCAAGTCCTTTTAAGTCTCCAAATTTTTCTTCTGCCAATTTTTCAATTTTTACTTTACTAACTTTTGTCTCATCATCCTCTTTTATATATAAATCATTCATAACTCTTCTAACCCATACATCAATTGGAAAAACATCAAATCTTTTTAAATCTGAAAATAGTAATATGCAATCTGCTACTTTGGGTCCAACACCTGAAAGTCTTAGTAATTCATTTCTTACTTCTTGTGTATTTGGATTATTTTTTAATTTTTCTAAATCTACTTCTTTATTTAATATCATTTGTGTTGTTTCATATAATCTTATATCTCTAAATCCTAATCCAAGATTTCTATATTCTTGTATAGTTACATCTTTTAATTGTTCATATGTTGGAAATGTATAATATTTTTTTCCGTTCCATTCGATTTCATTTCCATATTTTTGTGATATTCTTTCTATTATTCCCTTTATTCTTGGTATGTTATTATTTGCTGATATTATAAATGATATTATTGTTTCCCATAAATCTTGGTTTAATATTCTTATGCCTTTTCCATATTGAATACTTGTTTTTAAGTATTCATCTACATTTCCTAATTGTTCTTTTATTTTTTCATAGTCTCTTTTTAAATTAAAATATTCATTTACCACTTCTTCTATATTTTTATCACATATTCCTGTAAATGTAATAGTTTCGTCTTCTTTCTTTACATTTATTATTCCATTTTTTATAACTCCTGTGTAGCTTCCGTCTTCTTGTTCATTCCATCTAAAACATTGTCCACATTCAAATATGTCTTTTAGTTCAAATGAATTTTGATTTTTTATTATATATTTTTGTTCTTCCACCTTTTCTCACCATTACTTTCTTTTCTATGTTAAATTTCATATTTCATATTTTAATAATCTTCTTCATTATTATATCACATGTATTAAATTAATTCTATTTATATAGAAAAAATATTTATACATTTTGTTGTAAAAATTTGGAAATTTTTATAATTTAAATCTTGCGTTTTTTTGCCTAATATGTTACACTATTTTTGCTAGGAGGAATACACTGTGAAAGCCAGAAATGAATTAATAACAGATGTTTCTACATCTTTAAAAAGAACAAAAATTTTTTCATGTCCAGAGTTTAAAGATGTTTATTCAAATACATATTTTAGAACAATTATAAAACCAACTTTTGAAAATACTGAAAATATTTATTCATTTATTTTTGGTGACTTTAACAAACTTGGTGTTATTAATGATGTCTATGGTCATGATTTTGGAGATAATGCCTTGCAAATTGCAATGAGAATAATTAAAAAAAGTGTACCCGATGATTCAGTAATAGTTAGAGCTGGTGGGGATGAAATTTATATTATATTACCTAATCATGATAAAAATTTTGCTGATAAATGTTCTAAACTAATACAAAACAATTTACAAAAAAATGCTGTATTAATCGGAGGTCTTTCAATAGAATTGGCATCTTCTGACTCTACACATGGAAATATTGATGACTTACTTAGTATAACTGATAATGAAGTAACTAATATAAAAGCTTCAAGAGAAGAAACAAATTCTCCTGTTGATATTTTAGCAGATGATTTTCTTCCTTTACAAACACCAGAATCAATATCTTCCAAAGAAAAAGAATCTTGGAGTGAATTAAATAATCTAGTAAATATATCAGTATATGAATTTTTACAAAATTTTAGACCTTCTAAAAACTTTGAATTTAAACCTCAACAGATTGTTGACTCTTCTGATTTTGTAACTAATGCTTTTGTATCCTTAATAGATGAGAAAATGGATAATAATCTTCCTAAGAAATTTACTTCTTTTTTAAAAGATGAATATCCATATATGCCTATATATGACACGCCAGATACAATTAGTAAAGATAATACAGATGTAAGTAAAAATAATTCAATTGAGGCTAGAAATTTAAATAATTTGGATGATTATTCAGATGAAGAACTACAAAATATTGTGGACACATTAAATAATGGATTTTATCAGTTAGTAAGAAATAATACTGAATTATTAAACCATCCTTATTTTCAATTTTTCTTATCAGATGATAATAAAATTAATATGAATAACTTGATACATTCAATAATAAGTGGGGATAAATTAATTGATAATTTTGATAACTACTCTGACTTGGATTTACAAAGCCTTATAACAACATTAAATGCGACTCTTGAACAATTAGTAAGAGATAATACTGGTTTATTAAATAAACAATATTTTAGACTTTTCTTAGCAGAAAAAATTATTAATTCAGATACAGAATATTCAGCATCATATATTTCTGTTCCCGGTTTAAAATTATCTAATTTTGCTTATGATCATACATTTAGTGATAATAGACTTAATAAAACTAATGATATTTTATGCCAAGAGGCCAAAAATGGATTAAATTTTAATGATTCTGCATTTGATTCTTCTGATAATAATGTGTTTTTTCTTAGTCAAGGTGGAGGTAATTATTTATGTTTATATCCTAGGGAAATGAGTAATGTTATAAAACCAAAAATTAATTCTATTGTAGATAAAGTAAATGCTTCTGTAAACATTAAGGATCCTAATAGTGGTTTTCAATTATCATCTTATTCTTTGCATGATAATCAGACTATTCCGAAAACTAGCACAACTGATGCTATAAAATATATTAGAGCTTTAAAAGAAGAAGCTAACTTCCAGAAAGTGCCTTTAAAAAAGCAATTATTTAAAAGTGCTGATGCTTATTTTGCATTTAAAAAGGCTATGGATAATTGTGTTAATTATTACTTAGAGAATATACCTAATGCAGAAAAAAGTACTACTAAAATGGTGCTATTCATTAGAAATGTATATACTTCTTTCTTAAATCAAGAAGTATTACATAATGAAACACGTGAAGACAAAAAAACAGTAGGATTAAGTGATTCTGATATTGAAAAATAAAAAAGCAAAATTGTTAGCTTTTCTATTTTTTTATTTTTTAAAGCCTAATCCTACTACTTCTCTTGCATTAGCAATTATTATGAAGCTCATTGGATCTATTTTTTTTGCTGTTTGTTTAACTCTTGAAACATCTCCTCTTGATGCTGCACACAAAAGCACTAATTTTTGTTCATCTTTATACATTCCTTTTCCATATAACCCTGTTGTGCCTTTTCCGACTTTTTCTCCAATTTCTTCTGCAATTTCTTGATTTTTATTTGAAATTATAATAACTAATTTAGTAAAATAAATTCCTTCAAAAACTATATCTATCATTTTTCCCATTAAATATATTGCAATTGCTGAATATAATCCAATTTCTATTTCTTTAAAAAATAAAATATTTAGTCCAACAATTAGCACATCAACTATTATTATCACATTTCCTGTTCTAATATTATTATTATATTTTTTTACTAACATACTTATTAAATCTGATCCACCTGTTGAAGAATTTGCTTTTAGTATTATGGCAGTCCCTAATCCAATTATTATCCCACCATAAATGCATGCTAAAAACCTATCCTGAGTTAATGGTGTTATTTTGTCAAACAAATCTATTGCAAATGAAAATGTTACTGTTCCTATAAATGATTTTATTACAAACTCTTTTCCTAATTTATATGCAGAAAATATAAATAATGGTGCATTTATTGCTAATATTGTTGTTCCCATTGGAATATCTAAAAAATAATATAAAATTGTTGCAATACCTGCAAATCCTCCTGATGATAGTTGATTTGGTAATAAAAATAGCGATGTTGCTATTGCCATTATTATTGCACCAACTATTGTTTCTATTATTTCTATCAAAAATTTTTTAACTCTTTTTTGACTTGTTTCCATAAAAAAATCACCTTTATTACTATTATGGTAATTTTAGGTGATTTTATACAATAGTTAATGGATAATAGTTTTTTCATTTCCATCCAAAAAATCATTATAAGTTTTTGTTATTTCTATTTTTGATTTTCCTTGTTTTACATCTTTATCTTGTTTTACAATTAAATCTACTTCATATAATTCTTGGAGTTTTTTTATATTTTCTCTTTTATGTCCAATAACATTGTTTGCATCTATTGGATTTACTGTAACTTCAACTTCTTTTACTTTCACATTGAGTTTTTTTATTTTTTCAACAATTGCATCATACCATAAACTTGATTCAACCAATTGTCTAAATGCTGGATGAAATGGTCCCGCTACCACTTCGCTTTGTTGGCTTCCAGGTTCACAGATTTCTTCTGTGTTTTGAAGTCCAACTCTTATTACATCTATTTTTTTGTCATTAAACATTCTTACTAATTGTTTACAAGTCTCAACAGCTTGAACTACTGATAATGGTTCATATATTCCTTCTTGATATTCTTTTTCTAGTTTTGTTCCTTTTATTACTAGTACTGGATAGATTCTTATCATTTTTGGTTTTAATTTTATTAATGCTTTTGCTGTATTTATTTCATCAATCCTACTACTATCAGGCAATCCAACCATCATTTGATGTCCTAAATTAAAGCCATACCATCTTATTAGTTTTGATGCTTTTACTACATCTTTAAAATTATGTCCTCTATTTGCTCTTCCTAAAATATAGTCATTTGCTGATTGGACCCCTAATTCGATTGTTTTTACTTTATATTTTTTTAGTCTTTTTAGAATTTCTTTGTTAATATAGTCCGGTCTTGTTGATATTCGTATACTATCTACTTGTCCATTTTTTATGTATTCATATGCAATTTGTAGTAATTCTTCTTGTTGTTTTTCATCTATTCCTGTAAAACTTCCTCCAAAAAAAGCTATTTCTTTTTTTGAATCTTTTTCTTTTATATTTTCCAAAAAATTGTCTATTGTTTTTTTAGCTTCTTCTTTTGTTATGTTCTTTTTTTGTCCACTTATTGATTTTTGGTTGCAAAATATACAGTCGTTTGGGCATCCTAAATGTGGTACAAATACTGGAATTACATACTCTTTACTCATTCTTTTCTTTCCCTCACTTTGCTTGTTTATAACCTTATAACATTTTTAATTTTCTAACGCCTTTTTTGCTGCTTGCATTTCTGCCTCTTTTTTGCTCTTTCCTTTTCCTGTTGCTAATACTTTTCCATTTAAAGCTACTTCTGCTTCAAATAATTTGTTGTGATCTGGTCCAGATTCTTTTATTATTGTATATTCTATTTTTACATCTCCATTTTTTTGTAATTCTTCTTGTAATACTGTTTTGTAATCTTTTTCTCCTACATGTTTTGTTGCAATTTCTATTTCTTCTTTTAGATTTTCTATAATGAATTTTCTTGCTGGTTCCAATCCTCCATCTATGAATATTGCTGCTATTACTGCTTCTACACTGTCTGCTAATATTGCTGGTCTTTTGTTTCCTCCTGATTTTATTTCTGATTTTCCTAAATATAAAAATTTTCCAAAGTTATGTGCTGTTGCTACTTTGTATAGACTTTTCTCACATACTACTGTTGCTCTTACTTTTGTTAGTTGTCCTTCTTTTAGGTTTAAGTATTTGTTATACATGTATTCACTTGATACAAATTCTAATATGCTGTCTCCTAAAAATTCTAGTTTTTCATTACTTTGTATTCCATGTTCATATGCATATGATGTATGTGTTAATGCATTTTGTAATAGTTTTTTATTATTAAATGTGTATCCTATATTTTTTTCTAATTCTTCTAATTTTTTTGTTTCCACTTTTATCACCTTTCGTATATATTATATACTATTTTACAGATTTTGCAAGTGTTTCGTTAACTTAATTATTATATTATCCACATCAATACTTATATTAATTTTGTGCTAATTATTTATAATAAAATTTTATATATATTTAAAAGGAAATGGTTATTTGCCATTTCCTTTTTATCTATTCTCCTAAATACAATTTTATTAAAGTTAATGCTGAACTTTTTAATCCTTCTTTAATATCGAGATTTTCATTAAATGGTTTTGATGATGTATTTAAACTCTTTACTGAACTAGTATATGTGTATCCTTGCACAATTTGATACCACCATCCACCTGAACTATAATAATATTTTACTCCCTTATATTCTATAACTCCTTCACAAATTAATTCTCCACTTTTATTTGTTTTTATTCCATTTTCTCCACAATAATAACTTACTGCACTTTTACTAGTACTAACTAATAGTGGATACATCAATGTATTATCACTAATTCCTGTGCCTGTATTGCACATTCCTCGACAGTATGCTGTTGCAACAATTGCTCCTTCATTATTATATTTATAATATTCTCTTGAAAAAGTTTTATCACCACTTGTAACCTTACACAATATTTTATCTGCTTCATTTGTATAATAATTCATATTTTTAGTTGTTGTTGCTTTTACAACAGTTGAAGTAGTAACATTTTTAGCTTTATCTATTGCTTGTACAACTATATTATATGTACTTCCATTTATATCTTTTAACATATCATTAAATTTATAAGTTCCACTTGTTTGGTATTCTGTCCATGTTGTACCACCATCTTTGCTAAATCTATAACCTGATATTCCGCTTGATCCATTATCTGTTGTTTTAGCCTGATCTGTTGTACTAGATGTTACTGTTATACTATTTATAGAACTTGTAGTTGTTGGAGTAAATGTATTTGGTTTTAATTTATCAATATTTGTTACAGTTCCTGTTAACATTCCTCCTGCATTTATTCCATCCCATAATCTTGCATATACATTTCCATTCGCTGTTAGTGTTTGACTTGCTGTACTATTCCAGTTCTTTCCATCCAAACTTGTTTGAATCATATATCCGGTTATATCTGTACTTGCTGTCGCTTTAACATCTGTATTCGTCCAATCATTTGTACTATATGTAAATTTTGCATTCGCTTCTGTTAAATCTACTATCTTTCCTGTTGTTTGTTCTGCTACTACCTCCGCTGTCTTCTTATTTTCCGCAATTGCTATTATCTTGATAGTATATTTTTTATTTTGTATTAATCCTTCATATGTATATTTTTCTTCTGTTGTTGTTTTTATTAATTTATATTCTTCATCATCTTCACTTTTTATATAATATTCTAGCTTTCCACCTTGATTTCTTTTAGTTGTTACCTCTACTGTTATTGTACTTGTTGTATTTGAAATGACTTTTAGTTTTATAATTGGTAAAAATTTTCCTAATTCTCCTATGAATGTTACATTATTTAGTTCTACTTTGTATACCTCTTTATCAACTATTACATAAAAATATATGTCTACATTTTCTCCATCTTCTTCTGTGCTTGTCTCTTCAACTGTTACTTCTTTTCCTATTTTTTTCAAATCCTCTATATTTTCTATAACATTATTTCTCGTCGCTGTTATTATCTCTTCTGCTGTTCCAAATGGATTATTTGTTTGTTCATTTATTAGTTTTAGTTTTAGATATTCTATTATTTGAACCCTTTTATTCTCCAACTGTGCTTGTTTTGCATTTTTAAATATTCCTGTATTTGTAATTGATTGTATTGTTATCCCTGAAAGTATAAGTAATACTATAATTGTCATTACCAAAGCTACTAATGTTATTCCTTTTTGTTTTTCTATTTCTTTTTTCTGTAAATATATAGTTTTAATTTTATTGTTATTCATATTTATAAAACTTCTCCATTATCTTATGTTTTTCATCTTTTATTATGTATTTTTCCTAATATAGACTGTTCTTTATTAATTATACATAAGTTTTTATGTATAATCAATAATTCTAATTTTATTTAATATAATTGTAATATTTCTGTCATTTTGTTGTAATAATACATATTTTATTATGTATCATCTACATTATGTATTCTTTTTTGATAGAATAGTTATAGTCATTTAATCAGGAGGTTAACTAATAGTGAGATTCAAAAGAATTAAAGATTTACGAGAAGATCATGATAAATTCCAAAAAGATATAGCTCAGCTTCTAGGAATTTCTCAGCAATATTATTCTGAATATGAAAAAGGAAATAGAACTATACCCATAAATCATCTAATAACATTAGCAAAATATTATAACACCTCAATAGACTATATAGTAGGTCTATCTGATAAAATAGATGAAAATACAAACCTTAAACAAAACAATATAAAAAAGTAGTATAATCTAGATTTTCTAGTCTATACTACTTTTTTATTATATTTCCATTTGACTTGCTAAGAATGTTGCAGCAGATTGTGCCACCTTTTTTTCAACTTCATTCATTTTTGTATTTGAATCTTTTGACATTAATATTACTGTTCCAATTGTATCTCCATTTGATATTATAGGATATACAATTTGTGATTTATTTTTCTTTTCATTAGTATCGTTTTTTGTAATAGGCATTGCCATATCACTATTTTCTTTACTTGTATAAACTTCCTTATCTTCCATAAGTTTTTCAAGTTCTTGGCTAACATCCTGTTCTAAAAATTCTTTTTTAGAACCACCTGATACAGCAATTATTGTATCTTTATCAGTTATACATGCTATATGTCCTGTTGTTTTTGCTAATGTCTCTGCATATCCTGTTGCAAATTCTGATAATTCTCCAATTGGAGAATATTTTTTTAATATTACTTGACCTTCTCTGTCAGTAAATATTTCTAGTGGATCTCCTTCTTTTATTCTTAAAGTTTTTCTTATTTCTTTTGGAATTACCACTCTACCTAAGTCATCTATTCTTCTTACTACTCCAGTTGCCTTCATATTTATCCTCCTTTAATTTCAAGTCTATTCTTATTATCTCAAAAGAGGAATTTTTTATACATTTTTCTTGATTTTTTTATACTTCTTTTTTATTAAAAAAACTACTTTTACATTTATCTATGATATATCCTAAACTATTAGAAAATTCTTTAAGCATAACAATCTTTATTGATTGATCTTTTCCTTTTAGGTAATCATCTATAACTTGTTTTAACTGTTTTATATTATCCATCTCTGGTTCTATTTCTTTTGGATTTTTATCAACCCTATTTATTAATTTTTCTTTTATTAAAACAATATCTTCATTACTTGCACATGAAATTCTTTGGAACAATTGGTAAACATCATAATATTTAAAAATTGGTATATTCATGCACTCTCTATCAAATTTTTCATAGAAACTTTCCATTTTCATTGGTATACATTTAAATATTTCTTCTGCCTTTTCCTTATACATTTTGTCTAACAATTGACTATTTAAGTTATTGAAATGTTTTATTATATCATTCATATCTTCTGCCACTTGCTCTATTGCTATTTTTGAAAGTTCTTCTTCTACATTTTTGCAATATTTTGATTTCAATGAAGATAAATTCATTCCATTGAAAAATATACTTTTTAATGTTTTAAAGTCATAATCTATAAGTCCTTTTCTTGAAAAATAGCTAAAATATGCATAAATTTTTACAATATCTATTAATTCTATATTTCCTTGTTTTACATCTTCTAACACTTCTTTTATAACTCTATCAAACTCATCATCTGATATTTTCCAATATTCCTCTGTAAGAAGTCTTTTATACCCTGGTAAGTTGTCTGTATCTACTGTATTTCTTATTGTTTCCATGTTTTCTTTAAATAATTTCATATCAAAAATTCTTGTTCTTACATAATATTCTATAAATTTAAAGAATCTATATTCTGCTTTAAAATTGTAGTAATAGTTACTGTCAAATTCTTTTATATAAAATTGTCTGTTATCCATTAAAGTTCTTGATGATACTAATATTGATTTATATTCTTCATTGTCTTTTATATTTATAAATTTATCTTTTGTTATTTTTCCAGCTTTAATTTCAAATGAAATAGCTATTGTGAATATTAGCATTGTTTGCATAACTCTATTATTTGTATTTGGATAATTTTTTTCTACCATTTCATATATTTTTTGGAAATCATTTAATGCATGTTTCAATATTCTTAAATTTCTTGTTCCGCTTCTTTCAAATGTCAATATTATTAATCTTGTATTTTCTCTTAAAAATCTTATTAAATCAGGATTATTTTCATACCTCATCAAAATTCCATTTATGATATAATCAAATTTTGGTGCGTATTCAAATGTTTCACCAATCAATTTTTCTTTTATTCTCTCATAATCGTTTGCTTTATCAAAAACATGCTCAATCTTATTTCTTATTTTCTCAACCATTGGTTTATCTGTTGTATTTAATTCTCCTTGTTTATCCAAAAGATATGTTGCTATAAATGTCTTCATTTCTATATTTGAACTTTTTAATTTTGTTGAAAGTTCTTTTTCATTACATATTATTATTGTTTTTATATGATCATGTTCAACAAAGTTATTAATATATCCTAATATATCTATAACATCTACATTTGCTCTTTCTAGATCATCAAAACATAGAACTTTATCATCAGTAGAGAAAAACTCAGAATAATCTATTTTATCTCCATTTTGTGTAACACCAAAGAAATTTGCCATATCTAATCCAGTTTTAGCATATTCTGGTATTGTTGTCTGTCCTGTTGATTCCATGAATTTTCTTAGGTTTTTATCCATCAATTGTGTTGTTTCTATAAATATTTTTTTACTAATATCTTCCAAGTTTGATATACCATATAATGACATATAGATAGTTGTATATCTTTTTCCGTTTAATTGCATTGACTCAATTTTCTTTTTTATTTTGTTATTCCAGAAGTGAGTTTTACCAACTCCCCATTCTCCATTTATCATTATTGCATAATCAGTGTAATCAGATCTTACATAATCTAATATACTTTCTACTAAATCTTCCATGCTAAATCTCCACTCCATTTCTTGGTGTCCTTTTTTGGATGTATCTTTTTGTGACATTGTTATAAAAAGGACGTTTATTTTCATTTGTTTGATTTTCTTTGTTTAATCTTTTGCTAATACAAGAACTCCTATTTTTTCAGGTCTTGCTTGCTGTAATATTTTACTACATTCATTTACAGTACTTCCTGTTGTGTATATATCATCAATTAACAAAACTTTTTTATTTGTTATTATTTCTTCATTTTGTATACTATATACTCCCTGTATATTTTGTTGTCTATCTTCTTTATTTAGTTTGCTTTGTTCTATTATATTCTTTGTTTTTATTAAACAATTATTCACTAATTCCAAATTTGTTTGCTTTGATATTTCATTTGCTATCAGTAAGCTTTGATTATATCCTCTTTCTTTGTATCTTTTTTTACTTATTGGAACTGGTATAATTTTATCATATTTTTTTATATTTTCAAATATTTTTTTGTTTTTTAACAAAAAATTTACAAATGTTTTGTAAATATATGATTTTTCGTTAAATTTGTAATCTATTATTAGTTGACGTATTTGTCCTTCATATTTAAATATGTACATTAATTCTTGAAAATATTTCTCTTTTTCTGATTTTTCTTCTATATATTCTTTTTGTAATATTCTTATTTCTGCTTGTTTTTTTAATTCTAGATTACATTTTGAACATATTGATTTTGCGTCTATTTTTCCACATATTCCGCATGTTTGTGGATAAATTTGATTTAATATTTTTTCTTGAATTCTAAAAATTTTTTTCACTCTTTTCTTGATTTAAAATAAATTGATTTAACTTTGTTATTAGTTACAATTCACAGTTTTATTTTATTTAATAATAAAACTGTGAATTATAATTATTCTTGACCTATTTGTCTCATTTTGAACTCTAATCCGGTGTTTCTTTTTTTACTGTCAACATTTTGAATCATATAATCAACAACTCTCTCACTGCCAACAATAATTAAAAGTTTTTTAGCTCTTGTAATTCCTGTATATAGTAAATTTCTAGTCAATAACATTGGAGCAGATGAAGGCGCAAGCATTATTACAACATCAAATTCACTTCCGTTGTGCCTTATGTATTGTAATTGCATAACTATGTTCTATTTGGTCTAAATCTGAATACTCGTACCAAGCAACTTTTTCATCATCAAATTGGATTTTAACAATTTTTTCTTTTTCGTCTATTTCTATTATTGTTCCAATTTCTCCATTAAACACCCCTGTTCCATATGGTTGTTTTTCTCTTTCCCATGTTATGTCATAATTATTTTTAATTTGCATAACTCTGTCTCCAACTCTATATACTATGTCTCCACTCTTTCTTTCTGGCAATTCCTCTAAATTAGGGTTTAAGACAGCTTGTAAGGCCTTATTTAACTCTCTTGTGCCTAATGGTCCTTTTTTTGTTGGAGTTAAAACTTGAATATTTTTGAAAAAATCATAATTTCCGAATTTTTCTAATCTTCCTGTTGATAGGCTTATTACTTCTTGTAACATTCTTTCTGTTGAATTTTGTTTTATAAAGAAAAAGTCTTGTTTTGTATCTTCTTCTATTTCTTCATCATCATTTTTTATAAATCCTAATCCATTATTTACTCTATGGGCATTTAGAACTATTTTACTTTTTGCAGCTTGTCTAAAAATTTTATCTAATTTTACTGTATTTATTACTTCTGAATTTATCAAATCTTTTAAAACACTTCCTGGTCCAACTGATGCTAATTGGTCTACATCTCCTACTAGTATTAACTTCGTACCTTGATATATGCAATTTAATAGATAATTCATTACAAACATATCTACCATTGATAATTCATCTACTACAATTAAATCTGCATCTATTGGTTCTCCTTTATAATCACTGTGTCTTGAATAAATCCCTTCATCATCTAATTTTCCAATTCCTAATAGTCTATGTAAAGTTGATGCTTCTTTTCCTGTTGCTTCTGTCATTTTTTTAGCTGCTCGTCCTGTTGGAGCCGTTAAAACAACTTTTTTCTTTCTTTCTTCGAATAAGTCAATTATTGTTTTTATGATTGTAGTTTTACCTGTTCCCGGTCCACCTGTTATAATCGTTACATTACTATCATTTATTGATAAAACTGCTTCTCTCTGTTTATCTGATAACTCTATACTTGATTTTTTCTCTATATCTTTTAGTGCATTTTCTATATGTTCAATTTTCTTTACATTTTTACTTTTGTCTAATCTTATAATTCTAGTTGCAATTTCTTTTTCTACACTATAAAAATTTTCTAGATATATCCATTCAAAATCGTCTCTTTTTTCAACAACAATTTCTTCTTTTGCCTTTAAATTAATGATATTTTCTTCTACGGCTTCTGTGGTTACATCTAATAATGATATTACATATTCTATCAAATTTTCTTTTATTACACATGAATGTCCATTATATGTTGCTTTGATTAAACTATATTTTATTCCACTTTCAACTCTTTTTTGATTATCATAATCTATTCCTAGTTTTAAAGCCATTTGGTCTATTTGTTTAAAATCAACCCCACGTGCCATATCAATCAATATATATGGATTTACTTCAATTTGTTCTATTGCATTGATTCCTAATAAATCATAGATTTTTTTTGCATTTTCTGCTCCTATTCCAAATCTCTCTAAAAATCCTACTATTTGCCATACTTCCCAATTTTCTAAAAAGCTTTCTGACATTTCTATTGCTTTATTTTTTGATATTCCTTTTATTTGTGCAAGTTTTTCTGGTTCGAATTTGAATACATTTATTGTATCTTCTCCAAATGTTTTTATAATTTTTTTTGCAGTGGCTTCTCCAATTCCTTTAACACTTCCATTTGCTAAGTATTTTTCTAGTGCATCTAATGTTTCAGGCATTAATTTCTCAAATGTTTCAACTTTGAATTGTCTTCCATAGTCTTTGTGTTCAACAAATTTTCCTTCTACTCTCAATGTGTCTCCACTTTTGACGAATGGTAAATATCCTACTATTGTTGTTTCTTCCTCTTCTGTTTCAAATACTGCTATTGTATAACTGTTTACGTCATTTTGATATATGATGTCTGTTATTTCTCCTTTGATTTCCAATTATTTTCTCTCCTTTATTTTGCCTCTATCTCTCTTATTTGTTTTTTAAGTTTATCATATTTACAGGCAAAAAACAAGAGTTTTACTGTTCATATACTATTTATGGCTACTAGATAATAATTTTTGAGTTATATAGTGTTGAAATTTGCTGTGTCTCGGAGGATATATATTATTTATAAGTATGTACTATTCATTACGTTCAAAAAGAAAATCTAATATAAAGCAATGAGCCTCTCTCACTCCGGCCAAAATGTATATATGTATATGGTTTTATAATTTTTGAATGCGAATGGAACAATATTAGAATTTCTTAAAAAATCAATGGAAAGAGTTCACAAAGTGGAAGGGTGCCATTGATTTTTTTAGAAATTCTTATGTTGTGTATTGAAGCCGAAAAAATTATAAAACCATATACATATATACATTTTTCCGTGAGCTTTCCTCATTTTTTTATATAAGATTTTCTATTTTTCACTTCAATCAAACGTACATACTTATAAATAATATATACCCCTTAGAGGCACAAAAACTTTCAATTCCACACAAAAACCTATTATCCAGTAACTATTAATAAATCCCCTGATTATCATGCAGGGGATTTTTGTTATGTTTAATATCTGATATTTACTTTTAAGATTTACTCTTCGTCTTCAAATTCTCCATTTTCATCAACTTCTGGTAATTCCTCACCTAAACTATCTTGAAAAGCCTTTTCAAAATTAGCTCTAACCTTTTTCTCTACATCATCTAATATGTCAGGATTTTCTTTTAAGAATTTCTTAACATTTTCTCTACCTTGTCCAATTCTATCTCCGTTATAGCTAAACCATGAACCACTCTTTTCTATAATATCCATGTTTACTGCCATATCTAGAATATTTCCAGCTTTTGAAATTCCTTCTCCATAGACTATATCAAACTCAGCTTCTCTAAATGGTGGAGCGACTTTATTTTTAATAACTTTTACTCTAACTCTATTTCCTTTAACTTCTCCATCTTGTTTGATATTTTCTATTTTTCTTATATCAAGTCTTACTGATGCATAAAATTTTAATGCTCTACCACCTGTTGTTGTTTCTGGATTTCCAAACATTACTCCTATTTTTTCTCTTAATTGGTTGATAAATATTAATACTGTTTTTGTTTTATTTATTGCACCTGCTAATTTTCTTAATGCTTGTGACATTAATCTTGCTTGAAGACCCATATGAGAATCTCCCATATCTCCATCAATTTCTGCTTTTGGAACTAATGCTGCAACAGAGTCTACTACTATTACATCTAATGCTCCACTCCTTATTAAACTT
>OHAQ01000792.1_pt1 | contig 25251 bp, 21 predicted proteins | sample 1577111 | NCBI WGS metagenome assembly OHAQ01 (sample SAMEA3541549, study PRJEB24748) | human gut metagenome | biome: human gut; feature: human-associated habitat; material: faeces | place: China | collected 2012 | reverse complement strand
AGTGCAACAAGTTGCACCCACCTCCCTTTGCAAGGGAGGCAAAAATGTCTTTTTAATTCGGGGTACCCGAAAAGCATAGGCTTTTCGACGAGGCGCAGTTTAGCCACTTTATCAAAGTCTAAACAAATTTTCCTTTAAAATTCGGTTCAATTATCGGTAAACCGAGCTTTTCTACCGTATTCTCAATTACCTCTTTGGTGAAGTCGCCTTTCACAGGATATCCCGTAAACGTCATATAATAAATAACAAGTTCCTGCAAGGTCGGGTTCATAATATTTGTAATTTTGACCGTATCGTCGTCATTAAACTTGAAATTAAACTTTCTTACATGAGATGTTTCAATCGGTCTAATCCACAAATCAAGAGTGCCATCCTCTTTCCAAGCGGCTTTGGAATATGCATGATATGTAACGTCGCCTAAAGTCATCTTGCTTATTCCATATTCACCGTTTAAGCCGACGTCAATCGTGTTTTCATATTCCTTTTCTTTCCAATAAAAAGTAAGCTTTTCATCGTCAAATGTAAGCTTCATTTCGCTTATCTCGCCGGGTTTTTTAAACCACATTTGAGTAATTGTGATTGATACAACAGAAACAAATTCGCTTGTTTTGCAGGTAATAAGCCTGCCTGAAATCTTTTCCTCAAGCTCACGGTTACGCTCACTCTTCGGCAAATCCTCAACACTGCAATTATCAATAGTTTCAAGCATTTGTTGATATTCCGCCTTGTTTTCAGGAAGTTCACCGTAACCGAAACACTCTGGAAAATATTTCCAAAAGATTTTCATAACCTTATAGTCCTCCGCCTCTCCGCAGTTAAGAACTACAAGTGCGTCATATTCAGGAAACATAAAGCAACGCTGGCCGAAAAGTCCGTCTGCTCTGTAGCTGTTAGGAACAGGATTGCGCCAAAATTGATAGCCGTAGCCCATCATATTATCAATATACCCGTCAGATACGGAGTCAACCTGCTTTCTTGTTGCCTCTTTGACCCAAATTGCAGGAATAATTTGAGTGCCGTCTTTCCATTTGCCGCCGTGAATATAGGGCAGGAAAAATTTTGCAAGGTCCTCACTTTTCATATAAAGACCCCAACCGCCCGCATTGTTGCCTTTGCCGTCGCTTTCCCAAAACGGCTTTTCAATTCCGAGAGGCTCAAAAATACGAGGATAGAGATAATCAATTACACTCATACCCGTAACCTTAGTAATAATGGCAGAAAGCATCGTGGTATTTTCACTTATATAATTAAACTTGGTATTAGGCGGAAGAAGAAAAGGAGCATTGAAAAAGTTTTGAACCCAATCCGTACCGCCTTTTTCGTCAAGCACGGTAATAAGCTTATCCGAATGCATTGTAAGAAGCATCCTGACGGTAATCATTCTGTTAAACGGGCGCTTACTCATTAAATATTCAGGAAAAAACTTAACAACCCTGTCATTAAGATTAATAAGTCCCTCACTTACTGCAAAGCCGACAGCAGTCGACGTAACGCTTTTGCTCATAGAATAAAGTACGTGAGGAATATCTTTATTATACGGCTTAAAAAAGCCTTGAGCGCAGACCTTGTCGTGCCTTACAACTGTAAAGCTTTGAAGTCCTAAATTATTCTCATTTATTTCATTAATAAAAGCTGTAATGGCACTGCTTTTTACACCGACTTGTTCCGGTGTGCAATGTTCCAAATTGCAATCCTTAAGTCTTTCCATAACGTACCCCTTAATAAAATTATTACTATGCTTAATATACACCTTTTCGCTTATTTTTTCAACATATTGTATAATATTTTAAATTGACATTTTAAATATTATGTATATAATTATAATTAGATTTGTATATCTCGGCATAAAAATATGTCCTGAAAGGTAAAATAAATGAAAAACAGACTGAAAAAACTGAATATATTTTTCATAGTGCTTTGTATAATTATTTCGTCAATTATTCCTACAGCGGCATTTGCGGCAAGTGAGGATGATTTGAGGTCAAGCGTTGTAAGCATTGCAAGCGATGAGGTCGGCTACACAGGTACATCGTCATATTCAAAATACGGCGATTGGTACGGTTATCAAGGCGGATGGTGCACAACGTTTGTATTATGGTGCTTTAATAAAGCGGGAAAGCAAAACGGCGTTACATTAAACGGCGTAATCATTCCTCGTGGCGGAAACTGCAGCAGTATGATTAGCTGGTTTAAGGATAAGGGCAGATATTATTCCCCGTCAAAATACACACCAAAAAGCGGCGACCTTATCTTTTTTGACTGGACGGGCAGCGGCACAGCAGACCACGTAGGCATAGTCAATTACACCTCAGGCACTACTGTTTACACTATTGAGGGCAACTGTTCAGGAAAGGTTAAAGCAAGAAAATATACTAAAAAAGGTTCAAAGCCTTACAACAATATCAGTTCAATTATCGGCTACGCAAGTCCAAAATTTTCTTCGGTTTCAGGCTCTTCAGCCGGCAAAACAACAACCAAAAAGCATACTACAACGAAGAAAGCAACTACCGCTAAATCCACCACAAAAAAGGCTGCGTCAAAAAAGACTGCAACCAAAAGGGAAACAACTAAGGCAACAACCACAACAACCACAACGCAAGCTGCCACAAAGGCGACTGCAAAAGCAACAACCGAGCAAAGCGAAAGCGCACCGCTTACAAATCTTCAGATTTACGCTTCAAAATATGATTTGCAAATCGGCGACACGGTCAAGCTTGACTATTCGGTTGAGCCGTCAAACACAAATGCCGTAGTCGGTTATTTTTGCGATCAGGAAGGAATAATCGACATAGGCGCAAACGGTGAAATCACCGCAATCGGCAACGGAACAGCTACCGTTGTTGTTTGTGCAAATGACGATTTATATGCGCAGTGCGACTTTGTTGTTACCGACGCTGTCGGCGAGGTTACAACTGTCGGCGGCTCAAATGAGGAAAGCAGAAAGGTGGTTGACACACGAATTGACGTATCCACCACACAGGCAAATGCGCAAAGCGTATTAACAAGGCTCGGCGTCAATGTAAATATGCTTTCGCAAAATAAGCAATTATACATAGTTCCCGCTTCGATAGCAGGAGTTACGGTATTTATTTCAATCTTCATTGCAATTACAAAGAAGATTAAGAAAAAGAAGAAATAACTTCAAAGGAGATACAAATTTATGTTATTCAAACCTGAATATGATGAAAACGGCAAAAAAATTCTTTGCGAAATGAACGGCATCAATTCTGAAATGCTTATGGACATTTACGTTAAGAAAATGAAAAAGGGTGAAGTGCTTGAAATATGCGAGGATAAAAACGAATGTGCAATTTTGCTCCTTTCAGGCGACGTTACCTTTAAAGTGGAAGATGAAATAAACGAACGCTGCAAGAGAAAAAATCCTTTTGAAAAAAAGCCTTACGCAATTCATTTTTGCAAACAGGTTAAGGCAAGTGTTATCGCAAACGAGGACAGCGAAGTGCTCGTTCAAATGACAGATAATGAAAAAACCTGGAAAAGTGAATTTTATAATCCTAACAATTGCCTTTATCAAGAGTTTGGCAAGGGTCAATGGAACGGCACGGGCCACAGAATTGTATCAACAATGTTTGACCTTGACAATGCACCTGAGTCAAATATGGTTATGGGCGAAGTGTTCAACCAACCGGGACGTTGGTCAAGCTATCCGCCTCATCATCACCCGCAGCCTGAACTTTATTATTATCAATTCGACCATCCGGAGGGATTCGGTGCAGGCTTTGAGGGCAACACACCTTACAAAACAGAAAACGGAAGTTGCCTTTGCATAAGAGGCGGCAATGCTCACCAGCAGGTTACGGCACCGGGATATGAAATGTATTATGTTTGGCTTATTCGTCATCTTGACGGCGACCCATGGGATAAAACAAGAATTTATGTTCCGGAGTATGAATGGCTCGCAAACGCAGATTAATTCTTTAAATATATTAATTTTATGCATAAATATACAGCAAATATTCCTAAAATATTGACTTTATGCGATTATTGTGATAAATTATTGACACGGTTAGAAATAATCGTGTCTTTTATTATGCTATTAAAAACAAAATACGGAGGAAAATAAGATGAAATTAACAAAAAAAATTTCTGCTGTTGTTCTTGCCGCTCTTATAGCAGTAGTTGCAATCTTTGCAGGCTGTTCATCAACAAAGAGCAATAACGACAGTAAAACAAACAATGAATCAACCACATCTGCCGCTAAGGTTAAGGTTGTTGACATTGAGCTTTCAAGCGAAGAGTATGCTTTTGGTGTAGACAAGAAGCAGCCTGAGCTTAAGGAAAAATGCAACGAGCTTCTTAAGGAAATGAAGTCAAACGGCGAGCTTGATGAAATCAGCAATCACTACTTCGGTAACGGTGAGCCTCAAGGCGTTACTTCTGCTAAGCAGGATAAGTCAAAGGACCAGCTTGTTGTTGCAACAAATGCTGAGTTTGCACCGTTCGAGTACAAAGAGGGCGACAAGTTCTACGGTATTGATATGGAAATCGCTAAGCTTCTTGCCGATAAACTTGGCAAAGAACTTGTAATCGTAGATATGGCTTTCGATGCTGTTCTTCTTTCAGTTCAGCAGCAAAAAGCTGATATCGGTATGGCAGGTCTTACAGTAAACCCTTCAAGAGCAAAGCAAGTTGATTTCTCTGATTCATACTATTCAGCATCACAGAAAGTTATTTGCAAGGCTGACGACACAACATTTGACAACTGCAAGACTAAAGAAGATGTTGACAAAATTCTTAAGAGTTTTGATTCATCAGTTCTTATCGGCGGTCAGACAGGCACAACAGGTCAGTCATACGTTCAGGGCAACGACGAATTCGGCTTTGAAAAGCTTGGCGCAACCTGGAAGGGCTATGCAAACGGCTCACTTGCTGTTCAGGATTTAATCAACGGCGGTATCAATTATGTTATTATTGACGCTGCTCCTGCACAAGCAATTACTAACGCTATTAACGCCGTAGCATAAATCAATTAAAAGATTTGCCCATTCAAAAAGAATGGGCATTTTTTATAATATGAATATGAGGATTTATTAATGAATTTTGAAAAGAAATTTGAAGTGTTTTGGAAATTCTTTATTGACAACGGCGGCTACAATGTTGTTATTGAAGGCTTAAGAAACACTCTTATAATTGCTATACTCGGCCTTGTAATAGGTATCATTATAGGTACACTTATTGCAACAGTAAGAGTAGTACCTAAAACAAGCGGCGTCTCAAAGGTGCTTGATGTGCTTGCAAAGTTTTATGTAAGTTTCTTCAGGGGTACGCCTATCGTAGTTCAGCTTCTTTTGTTCTATTATGTGCTTATGCCGCTTCTTTCAATTAATTTAAAGAGCGTGCCGGTTGCCGTTATTGTTTTTGGCTTAAACTCCGGTGCATATATTTCAGAAATTATGAGAGCAGGTATTCTCTCTGTTGACCCCGGTCAAATGGAGGGCGGCCGTGCTGTAGGCTTAAGTTACGGCACAACAATGATGAAAATTGTTATTCCGCAGGCTGTTAAAAATATTCTTCCTACCCTCGGCAACGAATTTATTTCTCTTATTAAGGAAACCTCGGTTGTCAGCTTCGTAGGCGCAACAGACCTTTACCTTGCATTCCAGCGTATTGGTTCTAACACATATGACTTTATGGTTCCTTATCTTGTAATGGCTGTTATTTACATTGTAATGGTGTTTATAATTTCTACTCTTATCAAAGTTATGGAAAGGAGTTTGAGAAAAAGTGATTACCGTTAAGAATTTGAAAAAAAGCTTTGGCGATAACGAAGTGCTCAAGGGCATTGATTACGAAATCAAGCAGGGCGAAAAAATAGTCATTATCGGGCCAAGCGGCTCAGGTAAAAGTACATTTTTAAGGTGTTTGAATTTACTTGAAACTCCGACCGAAGGCGAAATTTATTTTGACAATCAGCTTATAACCGACAAAAAATGCGACATTAACAAAATTCGTGAGCATATGGGTATGGTTTTTCAGCACTTTAATCTTTTCAACAACAAAACCATACTTGAAAATATAACACTTGCTCCCGTCCAGCTTAAGGTTATGACCAAGGAGCAGGCAAACGCAAAGGCTATGGAGCTTTTAGAAAGGGTAGGTCTTGCAGACAAAGCAAATGCTTATCCATCCCAAATCTCCGGCGGTCAAAAGCAAAGAGCGGCAATAGTTCGTTCACTTGCAATGAATCCAAAGGTTATGCTTTTTGACGAACCTACCTCGGCACTCGACCCGGAAATGGTAGGCGAGGTTTTGCAGGTTATGAAAGACCTTGCAAACGAGGGTATGACAATGGTTGTTGTTACCCACGAAATGGGCTTTGCACGTGAGGTTGCCGATAAAGTAATCTTTATGGCAGACGGCTACATCGTTGAAGATGCACCGCCGAGTGAAATTTTCGGCGCACCGAAAGACCCAAGACTTCAACAATTCCTCAGAGCAGTATTATAAATAACAAATAGTTTTATATAAACAAAAAGCGTTGGAAAAAATTCCAACGCTTTTATTCAGCGTGTAGAAAAAGCCCAATTATAAATTTCTACACGCTGTGAGACTTCGAGAAAGTAAGATAAATTTCGTATTTTGCGAGTGGGTGCTGTACGTTGGTACTGCCCCCGAGCAAAAGGCGAAAAGCGCCAAAAATGGCTTGAACATTGAGTTCAAGCCATTTTTCAAATTGTAATTTATTAAAATACTTTCGGCAGGAGCAAGCCCCTGCCCTACGATACGTCGAAAGAAATTCCGTGTTTGAATGAATTTCGTTTTATAACACGGCACGGTTTAGCCACTTTATCGACAGTCTGAAGCGTTGGAAAATTTCCAACGCTTTTACTTTTTTGTGTAAAATCAATGTGTATTATTATTTATAGTCTTATAATCGACATATTGATTGCCCGGCTTTGGATTGTCGCCTGTTTTAGCGGCAATAAGCTCACTTACCGTAACTATTTGATATCCCTTTGCTATAAGCTCCGGAACTACCTTTTCAACAGCGTCTGCCGTTGACGGATAAATATCGTGCATCAAAACGATTGATCCGTCATAAGCATACTTGGTAATATTCTTATAAACCTTGCCTGCATCTTTAGAACGCCAATCTTCAGTATCAACCGACCAATAAGCAAGCGGCATTCCCTCTTTTTTGCACTCTTTTCTTATAGCAGGAGTAATACTGCCGCCGGGGCACCTGAACATAGTCGGCGCTTTGCCGCTGATTTTTTCAATCTGCTTGCTTGCTTTTGAAATATCACTTGCCGTTACCTGAGAACCATAGTGATTATGCGAATACGTGTGGTTTCCAAGTTCGCAGCCAAGCTGAATTTCCTTGTCAAGCAAATGCTTTGTTTCATTATTAACACGCTCTCCTACCATAAAGAAGGTTGCACGTGCATTATATTTTTCAAGAACGTCAAGTATACGCTTAGTCGAATTAGAGCCGTTGTAGTCGTATGCAGGTCCGTCATCAAATGAAAACGCAATCATTGGTTTGGTTGGGTCAACCTTGCCGATATTAATATCTCTGTCGTAAATGGTAGCTTGACAAGTGTCACTCCATTCACTGTATATCGTTTTTTTATCAACAACCATATATGACCTTACACGGGTATAATAAACTTCGCCGACACTCAAATCCTTAACTGAAAAATTGCGTGTTGCACCGTCGCTTATTTGCTCGTTTTTATACTCTGAAAAATCACTGTTTTTAGAATACTGAATATCATATCCGGCTAAATTATCTTGGTCGTCCCACTCCATCGACAAAACGCCCTTTCCGCCTGAAAAGGCGTTGAGTACAGGCTTGCTTGGATTGGAATAAAACGTGTATTCCTTTGCCTTTTTGCTTAAGTATTCTTTATTCATAAAAGAACGATAAGCCAAAACCTTAATTTTATATACGCTTGCGCTTGGTATATTTTTTATATCAAATTTGCAATTTTCATTGCCCTTGCTTTCACCAAGCTTAACATACTTGTTAGCGTTATTATCAAGGTTATAAACATAGTAGCCATCTGCTTTTTTTACTTCTTTCCAAGAAAGCGAAATGGAATTTATGCTGTTTTTAGTCATTTTAACATCTTTTACAGACGATAAATCCTTTGAACCGGTTAAGCAAAGTGCAGTTATTGTGGCAATGATAATTATAAAAATTGTAAGTGCTGAAAAAGATTTTATTTTTTTCTCCATAATTCGATTATCTCCGTTTCAAAAGCACCCAATTACCTAATAATTTCTTTAACTCCGTTTACCATTGCTAATATAGTACAAAAAACAAAAAAATGCAATATATTTTATACTTTATATTATTTTTTGTATGAAGCAACAAAAAATTCGTTTTTTATCTGATATTATACATCATAATGACTAATTACTGTTTAAAGCATTAATACAAAGCGCCGTTCTTATAACAGTTTATGCGCTTACTTATATAAAAGATTACTTTAACATCACAAGTATTTTATTTCTTTTCAAGCCTTGCGTAGTTTGCCATCATTTTTTTCGTTCCCGCCTTGTCAAAAGCAACCTCCAAAAGCATATCACCGCCCATTGGCGTAATGGTAAGAACTGTGCCTGTGCCAAATGATTTGTGGCATACGGTATCGCCGACCTTAAAATCAATATTATTCTTTTGTGCGGCATTGCCTGCTTGGCCGAATTTGTGGGCGCTGCTTGATGACTGAGTATATGAGCCGATTTTATTATGGGAAGAATGGCCAAGCTCATTTCTTGAAGCATTGGCATACGCCGTGCGTGGAGTAGTAAATCCCGTGCTTCTGCGTGCCACAACCGATTGGTCATCAATAACAGAAGATGGAATTTCTCTTAAAAATCTTGAAGGCATATTACGTGAGGTTTGACCGTAAAGCATACGTTGCTGAGAAGAAATAAGATAAAGCTTTTTCTTTGCCCTTGTAATTCCGACATAAGCAAGGCGGCGCTCCTCCTCTAAATCCTCCTCGCTGAACATTGATTGATTTCCGGGGAAGATACCCTCCTCCATACCGGGAATAAATACAACAGGAAATTCAAGCCCCTTAGCCGAATGAAGCGTCATAAGAACTACTGCGTCCTCATCTTCATTGTATAAATCAATATCGGAAATAAGCGCAACATCCTCAAGAAATTCAGAAAGATTTGCGTCCTCGCTTTCTTCCTCATACTTGATAAACATTGATGAAAGTTCCTTGATATTGTTTACTCTGTCCTCGTATGTTTCAGGCTCCTCCTGAAGATAATCAAGATATTTGGTAACGTCCAAAACTTCTTGCAGCAAGTCGTTAAGCCCCATTCCGTTTTCGATACATTCCTGAAAATCTCTAATCATTTTTGTAAAATTCATAAGCTTGGAAGCACTGCGTGAGGTTTTTTGAAATTCATCTGCACGTTCGCAAACCTCGAAAGCCGACATACCAAGCCCTGCCCCGATTTCAAGCACATTTGCAAACATAGTATCCCCGATTGCACGCTTTGGAACATTAATGATTCGCTGAAGCCTTACATTATCGCTCGGATTATTAATAACGGCAAGATACGACACAATATCCTTGATTTCTTTTCTGTCAAAAAAGCGATGACCGCCGATAATCCTGTGCGAAATACCGCTTTTTGTAAGCATAACTTCAAGGTTACGTGACTGCGCATTCATACGGTAAAGAATTGCGTGGTCGCTGTATTTCATTCCGTTATTAACATTTTTTACTATCTCGTCAATTATGTACTGCGACTCCTCGGATTCACTCATAACTGTTTTATAAACAATTTTATCGCCTGAGCCGGAACGTGTAAACAAAGTTTTACCCTTACGGTTTTTATTATGAGAAATAACAGCGTTTGCCCCGTCAAGAATATTTTGAGTAGAACGGTAATTTTCTTCAAGCCTTATTACTTTTGCACCCTTATAATGATTTTCAAACGAAAGGATATTTTCAATCGTAGCGCCACGAAAACGGTAAATACTCTGGTCATCGTCGCCTACAACACAAATATTTTTATATTTATCTGCAAGAAGCGAGGTCAAAACATATTGCGCATGGTTAGTATCCTGATACTCGTCAACCATAACGTACTTAAATTGAGTTTGATAAAGATTGCGAACATCCTCATTTTCCTCAAGAAGCTTAACGGTGTTAAAAATAATATCGTCGAAGTCCATTGCGTCAGATTTTTTAAGCTGAGCCTGATATAATTCATAACACTCGGCAATTTTGCTCTTTCTGAAATCGTTTTGCGCAGTTTGCTTATACTCCTCAGGGGATATAAGACTGTCCTTCGCCCTGCTGATTTCCGCTAAAATTGACTTGTGATTAATAAGCTTATCCTCGATACCAAGCTGCTTTTGGCATTGCTTCATTACACGCCTTGAATCGTCTGTATCATAAATGGTAAAATGATTTGTATATCCTATTTTTTCGCCAAAGCGCCTTAATATTCTTGAGCAACAGCTATGGAAGGTGTATGCCCAAATATCATTAGCCTCGTTTCCTATTGCGTTGACAAGCCTTTCTCTAAGCTCGCCTGCCGCCTTATTTGTAAATGTAATTGCAAGCACCTGCCAAGGAGTGGCAAGATGAGAAGAAATAATATGTTCAACTCGATTAACAAGAACCGTAGTTTTTCCGGAGCCTGCACCTGCCAAAATCAAAAGCGGGCCCTCGGTTGTGTCAACAGCAAGCTGCTGCATTTCGTTTAACGCCATAAATTTTCCCTTTCTGATAATAGATAATCATACCAAAAAACCAGGGTAACAAGGGCACCCTGGTTTTATATTTTTGTTTAAACAAACAACCTTATCACTTAAGAAGTGTAAGCAAAATACCTGCTGCAACTGCAGAGCCGATAACGCCTGATACGTTAGGCCCCATAGCGTGCATAAGAAGGAAGTTTGATGGATTTTCTTTTTGACCGACCTTTTGAGATACACGGGCAGCCATAGGAACAGCAGATACACCTGCCGAACCGATGAGCGGATTAACCTTACCTTTAGTAGCAATATACATAAGCTTACCAAATAAAGTACCGCCTGCTGTACCAAGGCAAAAAGCTATAAGACCGAGAACAACTATTTTAATCGTGTTAAGGTTAAGGAAGCTTTGAGCTGATGTAGTAGCACCAACCGATATACCAAGGAAAATGGTAATAATATTCATAAGTTCGTTTTGAGCAGCCTTCGCAATACGCTCTGTTTGCCCGCTCTCTTTAAGAAGGTTACCAAGCATAAGCATACCTACAAGTGAAGCAGCATCAGGAAGAAGAAGAGAAACAATAACAGTTACCATAATTGGGAAAAGTATTTTTTCAAGCTTTGATACAGGTCTAAGACTGCCCATAACAACGCTTCTCTCTTTCTTGGTTGTAAGTGCTTTCATAATAGGCGGCTGAATAACAGGCACAAGAGCCATATACGAGTACGCTGCCACGGCGATAGTACCGAGCATATACGGCGCAAGCTGCGACGTTACAAAAATAGCCGTCGGACCGTCAGCACCGCCGATAATAGCGATTGAGCCTGCCTCGTTAGGTGCAAAACCTAAAAGGATAGCGCCAAGGTAAGTAAAGAAAATACCAAGCTGAGCAGCAGCACCGAGAATAAATGAACTTGGATTTGCAATAAGCGGTGCAAAGTCAGTCATAGCACCTATACCAAGGAAAATAAGCGGTGGATAAATACCGGCTTTAACACCAAAGTAAAGGAAGTCCATAAGACCGGGTGTGCAGCCGACAAATTCGCCTCTGCCTGCAAGCAAATCTCTGAAGCCGTCAAGATCATGATACTGTACCGCTAAGTTTGCCTCAGGTATATTTGCAAGAAGCATACCAAATGCGATAGGAACCATAAGAAGCGGCTCAAAGCCTTTTTTAATACCTAAATAAAGAAATACAAATGCTACCAAAAGCATGATTGCATTCTTATATCCGCCGTCAGCAGTAAAGAAATAAGCATATCCCGAGTTTGTGAAGATGCTGACAATTACTTCCCAAACACCTTGTAAAATTTCCATTATCTACTGCCTCCTAAAACGGTCTTGTGTTGTCGTAAACTGCGGCATTAGCCCAAGGATTTCTGCCCCTGACGTTCACAACATTGACCCTGCGAATTGATTTAACAACAGCACCCTCGCCTTCGCTTACAGCAACGGCAGCCGCAATAGCCGCAACGACTTCACCGCTGATGCCTGCCTCAACTTGAGGAGCAGGAGCACTTGCCTTTTTAGCAGGTGCCGGAGTAGGAAGCTTTTGTTCACTCTTGGTTATTTTATTGGTTTTGCCTTTTTTGGCCTTTGCTTCTGCGCTTGAAACAACTTTTCCGAATAAGTAGAAAATAATAATTAAAAGCACAAGCATTAAGAATACGATACCGGCACCGGCAATAATAACCGTGGCGGTGAAAGTAGCGCTTCTGTCAGCCACTAAATCTAATAAAATCGGACTCACCTATATTCCCCCATTATATAAAAGATTAGTAGTATTATAAATCAATTTCTTTCTAATTTCAACGAATTTTTTGCATTTTTTCAAATATGTTTAAGTTGTATAAAATTGCTTGATTTTTTAGATAAATAGTATATAATATTATTAACAGGGAGGTCGGAAATTATGACAGAAAGAACATTGGTTATAGCAATTCTTGTTGCGCTTATTCTTCTTTGGTTTGCCGAAACATTAAATATGAAAAAAACAAGTAAAGTTTTAGGCGGAGCAATTGACCTTGCATTTGCTATTTTACGTTAGCGTATTAAAATTCAATTTATAAAAAAATCAGCACCTACACGATTTTGTGTAGGTGCATTTTTATTGCCTGTTAAGTATTGCAAAATCCTTTGCGTTAACCGTATTGTCATTGTTAAAATCAAGAAGTGCCGAAACTGTTTCACCACTCTTTTTTGTATTAACAAAGCTTGTATCCCAAAGCGATTTCACATAATTTAGCGGTAAGGTATATTCATTTCCTAAAGCCTCATAGCTTATTTTATTTGCGGAAATTGATGTGCACGTAATATTTGCACTTTCGACAAAGCTTAAACCGTTTGACTTTGCCCATTCGATTGCCGGACTGGAATTTGGAGCAATAACGGTTATTTTATCAGCGGCAAGCTTGGGCAGGCTCTGCGTTTCTGAGCCAAAATACCAAACAGCACCGTTTGCGCTTTCCATATAATCAAGCGATTTGACACTTGTTAAAAATACATATTCAAGTTTTGTGCATTTATACATAAACGGTGAATTTTCGCTGTTTGCGATTTCCTGTGCCATCGGTGCAAAAACATAAGAAAGCTGAGCCTTTTTGCCGAAAAGCATACTGCTTTGCATAGATGACGACCAAGTAATCGACGGCAAATTGACGCTTTTAGGAAGATACAAGCCCTCAAGTGAGGCGCAATCCGTAAAATATTCCTTAGATATATCGTCAAAAGCCTCAACACTTGGCATATTTATTTTTTGAAGTGAAACGCAATATGTAAATTCCTCCGGCATTATTTTTGTTACCAAAGGGATATTCACGCTGTATAAATCATCGCATCTGCTAAACACCGCATTTCCGATATAACTGCACTTCGGCAAATCAGCAGTTTTAATTGCCGATTTTGAAAAAGCATAGTTTAAAACACTTTCAACCTTGCTCATATTAACACTGTTTAGTGATTTGCAATTATAAAATGCAAAATCACCGATATATTTTAAATTCAAAGCAGTAACGCTGTTTAAAAATTCACATTCGCAAAACGTTCGTTCCAAACTTTCCGCCTTGTCAAGCCTTGCAACAACCACCTTACTGCCCTCAAATACTGAACTTCCTATAGTTGCATTGCGAAAATCCGCAGTTGAAAGAGAAGTAAATGCAAATGCGGCGGCGCCGATTTCGCTAACATTTTGGCTGAAATCTATACTTGTAAGCTTACTGCAATTTTTAAAGCATCTGTTGCCGATATGTTCCACGGCTGGAGTATCGACGGTGACAAGTGACGAGCAGTTTTCAAAAGCGCCGTTATCAAGGTTTGTTACACCATCGCCTGAAATTGATGAAAGCTTACTGTTTGCAAAAGCACTTACGCCTATCGATGTAACACTGCAAGGCAAGGTTACGCTTTTTACATTTGAGCCGTTAAATACATTATCACCTATAGCCGTAACCGTTATACCGTTTATTTGGGAAGGTATGATTATGCTTGTTTTATTCCCCTTATAACTTATAATTACACCGTCCTGCGTAATATCAAAATCATCGCCGTCACTTTCATAAACAAGTTCATAAGTAGATGCGACGTATTTGCTTTTCTTCATATTGTTATACGCAACGGCAATAACGTGCGTGCTTTCGTCAATATCAATAGGCTTTGTATATTCAAAACCGTTATTGGATGAGGGAACGGTGTTATCCGTCGTATATATTATTTTTTCATTGTTAGCTGCTTTTATTTCAAGCTTAAACGGCTCGTTATATTTTCCCTGCGGTGTGCCAAACGAAGGAGCAATCGCTTTTTCGCCGTAAATAAGGCCTGAAAAATTAACTATTCCTGCACCGCACCATTCAACCTGATAATTTTTAATATAAACAGGTACCGCTTCATCGCATATTGTTTTTTTAATCTTATTGCAGTCAAGACCGCTCTTTTGCATTAAAATAGTTGCCGCAGCGGCAGATACGAACGGAGCAGAAAACGACGTTCCGTTTTCATAAGAATATGTGCCGTCAAGTTCGCAAGTATAAACTCCGACACCCGGAGCGGCAATATCAACGCACTTGCCGTAATTTGAGAAATCTGCCTTTTCATTCTTTTTATTGGAAGATGAAACAGTAATAACTTCGCCGATATTGGCAGGATAATAGTATTTGGCATTAACTGCGTTATTGCCTGCCGAGGTGATTATTGTAACACCTTTTGAGATCAAATTACGAGTTAAACTGTCACGGGTGACACTGCTTGAAATTGACTGAACGGAAAAGCTCATATTAATGATATCAGGCAATTTTTTCTCGTTCAAAATATAGTTAAGCGTTGCCACAATTTGAGAATTGGTACACTTGCCCTCTTTATCAAATGTTTTATAAGGCTTGATTTTAACGTTATCAAGCGTATTAAGCGCAATTACACCTGCCACGCTCGTGCCGTGACCACTGTCGTCTGACGAACTGTTCATACTTCCTGACGTGCTGAAATTTTTATTACACTCAATCAATCTGCCGTCAAAAGCCTTGTGAGCATCATTAATCCCCGTGTCCATAACCGCAACGGTAACATCATTATACGTTTTTCCGGTCGTGGCAAGATAATTCATTGTAACGTCTGACTGCGTGATTTGCGACGCCCATAAATCCTTTGTACTCGGTGCTTTTCTGCTTGCCTGAGTATAGGCAAAATCGTCTCTGTCACATGCAACACCGAGCTTTTCAATGCTGCTTTTCGCACTCTCTGCGCTCTCATAATCTTTAAACTGCATAACTTGAAAGCCATGCGCCTTAATCACCTTAACTGCACCATAGCTTTCCTTAATTTTATTTGAATTTACAATAAGCCTGTTTTGAGTATCCTGCCTGCTTTCGTATTGTTTAACAAGCGCATTTACTTGTTCGGCAAATGAGTCCGCTTCTTTGAGCTTATAAATATTATTTATGTCAGGCGCAATTATCCCACAGATGCCGAAAAAAATTACAAAAGCCAAGACTAAACAAATAAGTCGTTTCATTTAAACCCCACTTGAATAAATATATTTTGCAATTTTTAAATAAATAATATTATGTTATTTATATGTATATTATACCATATTTTTTCAACATTTTCTATTACATATTGTTGATAATGTATATATTTTATTACAAATTCCGAAAAAAATAAGCGACTCGAACGCAATTGTTCAAGTCGCTATATTAACAGTTTTAAAGTTTTTTCTTTTTCTTAGGATGCGATACCTTTTCTTCATAAACCTTCGTTACTTCTTCAACAGGTCCTTGAGAAATAATCTTGCCGTGGTCAAGAAGGATTGCCGTGTCGCAAATTGCCATAACCTGGTCAATACTGTGAGATACAAAAAGAACAGTTACTCCGCTTTCAAAAAGAGATTGAACTTTTGCAAGGCTCTTCTTTCTAAAACCTGCGTCACCGACTGAAAGAACTTCATCAAGAATGAGGACATCAGGCTCAACAGCAGTTGCGATTGAAAATCCGAGACGTGCTCTCATACCGCTTGAATAGTTTTTAACCGGAACTTCAATAAAATCGCCGAGTTCGGAAAATTCAACAATTTCATCATACTTAGATTGAATAAATTCTCTTGAATAGCCCAAGATAGCACCGTAAAGGAAAATATTTTCTCTTCCGGAATAATTGCCGTCAAAACCTGCGCCAAGCTCAAGAAGAGGAGCGATAACGCCCTGCTTCTCAATTTTACCCTTAGTCGGCTTATAAACTCCTACAATTGTTTTTAAAAGGGTACTTTTGCCGGCACCGTTAAGGCCCATAATAGCAAGATGCTCGCCCTTTTTAACCTGAAAACTAATATCCTTTAAGGCATCAAACTTATTATATTCAAGCTTTCCCGTAATAAGCTTAATAGCGTATTCCTTAAGGTTGTCCACCTTTTCCTTATTAAGAATAAACGACATTGTAACGTTTTCTACGTTAATTGCAACATCATTATCCATTTAAACACCACCCTATTATTCTTTGCGTAAAAATTAATTTTCACGCTTAAGCTTCCAGCTTATTGCGAGAAGCGCCAAAGATATCAAAAGAAGCACTGCGCCGCATACGGCAATTGCACCGACAGCGGTATAAATATAATTATCAAGTGCACTTTTGAGAAATGCAGGAAAAATATCTATAGATTTCACGCTCAAAATTATAACAGCAATTAACGAAACAATCAAGTCCCCAATTGAAGATGCGCAAAATGCCGCACCGAGACTTCTGACGCTTCTGTACTTAGTATTGCCTGTAAAATAAAGCATTGAGCCAAATACAAGAGTTAAGAAAATCGCAACAGCAAGGAAAATATCAGCCGCAATCTTGCCCATATTCATAGCTGTTTCAATTAGTTTCGTTTTAGGAAGTTTTAAAGAATTATCAATAAAGCTTCTTATTTTTTCAAGCTGTGCATTTTGAACGCTCTCATTTTTTTCAAATCCTGAGGCGCTGATTTGCTCCTCAAGCTCTGATTTTATATCGCTCATAAGAGAGTCGACGTCGGAAGAATATGACTTAGACGTATACCCTGCCTTAGCCCTAAACTGACCTGCTGCAAACGAGCTTATTATTTTCTCAGCCTTGGCTTGCGTAATAACATTTGAAACATTACTGCTGTCAAGCCCGTTTTTGATAAAGCTGTCACTTGTATAATCAATCAAATCCTGCCTAAAGACCGACGTAACATTATAATCCGTAAATTGATTTTGAACTACGCTTCCGTTTAACAAAACAGCCTTTGTTACGCATGCCACGCTTAAAATTCCAAGCACAACAAACAGGCAAAATGCAAGAATATTTCTGCTTTTAAAATCATTTTTGGTGTCGTGGAGTTTTCTGCTCATTTCGCATTTACCTCCTCGCCTGTTTTTTCGCAAATGGCATAAAAGCACTTGCCGCTGTTTTCACCGTAATCGGAAAAAATACTGTATAAAATCAAGTTGTTTTTATAATCCTTAACTCTGCTGTCACCCTCGTCGCCGACAAAGACGTCAACAGCCTTATAGATTATTGTTTTATCAGCCGTTTTAACCTTAACTTTATCGCCCGACTTGACATATTTAAGCGATTTGAAATATGTTTCGTCATAAGCGGCGATAAACGTATTGGCATTGTCGCCAAAAGCGTTTGCATTTTCGTCAATCGAAACACCTGCGCCGTATCTGAGCGATACACGGTTAAGGCCGTAGTAAACAGGCGCTTCAATTCCTCTTTTTTCAACAATGATATCGGCAACAAAACTCCCATAATCAAGTTCTTTGCTGTCTAATGAAACATAAGTATCTTGATTTGGATTAATTTGCAAATCCATTACGCTTTTTGGCATAGCCGCCTCAAGCTTATGGACTGCATTACACGCATTTTTATTAACACCGATAATTGCTCCCACAACAATAATCAATTCAACGCAAACAAATATAACTACCGTCTTTGCAAAATCATTTGGTGATTTTTGACGGTGCGAATGCTTTTTTTCACTCTTCTCATTCATATTTTCCATATATAAAGCTCCGATTAATCGTCAAATACCGCACCTTGTGCACCGCTTGTTACATGCTGAGCATAGCGCTTAAGATATCCTGTAAGATTTTGAACAGGAGGCTGCCACTTAGCCTTTCTTTGGGCTAATACTTCGTCTGAAACATTAACCTTAAGAACACGAGCAGGGATATCAATTTCAATCTCGTCGCCGTCCTCAACAAGAGCGATAGTTCCGCCCATAGCTGCCTCAGGACTTATGTGACCGATTGATGCACCTCTTGTAGCGCCTGAGAAACGACCGTCAGTAAGAAGCGCAACAGATGAGCCGAGACCCATACCGATAATAGCAGATGTAGGAGAAAGCATTTCTCTCATACCCGGGCCGCCTTTAGGGCCTTCATAACGAATAACTACAACGTCGCCTGCAACAACCTTGCCGCCTGTAATAGCAGCAATAGCTTCTTCCTCACTGTTGTAGCACTTAGCCGGACCCTTATGCTGCATCATTTCAGGTGCAACAGCGCCTTTTTTAACTACTGCGCCGTCCTTTGCAAGGTTACCTGTAAGAACTGCGATACCGCCGTCAGCAGAGAACGGATTTTCAAGCTTACGAATGATTACTCCGTCAGCGTCAGGTGCTTTTGCAATTCTGTCAGCAACAGTGCCGTTTACCGTAAGTGCATCTGTATTAATCATACCGCCTCTTGCAAGCTCTTTAACAACTGCCTGAATACCGCCAACGTCGTTGAGGTCTGTAATAAATACAGATGAAGCAGGGTTGAGCTTACAAATTTGAGGTGTTTTTCTGCCGTAAGCGTCAAGCTCGGCAAGGTCGATATCATGGCCTGCCGCATGAGCAATGGCAGTAAGGTGTAAAATTGTATTTGTTGAACAGCCGATAGCCATATCAGTACGCATAGCGTTTTCAATAGCCTTCTCTGTAATAATATCCGACGGCTTAATGTCCTCTTTAAGAAGGTCCATTACTCTTTCGCCTGCCTGCTTTGCAAGGCGGAGTCTTTCACTCATAACCGCAGGGATAGTACCTGAACCCGGAAGCGACATACCGATTGTTTCAGTAAGGCAGTTCATTGAATTTGCAGTATACATACCTGAGCATGAGCCACAAGTCGGGCAAGCGGTAAATGCGCAGGATTCAAGATTTTCGTCGCTCATCTTGCCTACTGCATTAGCGCCTACATATTCAAACTGCTCGGAAAGACCGATACGGTTTGTGGTTTCCGTGCTCTTACCCGGAAGCATAGGGCCGCCGCTGATAAAGATACAAGGCAAATTAAGCCTGCAAGCGGCGAGAAGCATACCGGGAACAATCTTGTCACAGTTAGGGATAAATACTATTGCATCAAGAGGGTGAGCCGTAAGCATAACCTCGATTGAGTCTGCAATAAGTTCTCTTGAGCAAAGCGAATATTTCATACCCTTATGGTTCATAGCAATACCGTCGCAAACGCCGATAGTATTAAATTCAAACGGAACGCCGCCTGCGTTTCTGATACCTGCCTTAACCTGCTCTGCAATCTTGTCAAGGTGCATATGGCCGGGTATATAATCGCTCTTAGAATTAACTACTGCGATAAAAGGTCTTTTCATTTCAAGCTCGTCAATGCCAAGCGCTCTCAAAAGAGAACGGTGAGGCGCTCTTGAAGGACCCTCTTTAATTAAATCTGATCTCATTTCAATACCTTCTTTTATATAAAATAAATTATTATAGTAAGTTATAACTTATAACATTATATTATTTTTGCCTACTAATTTCAACATATATTTTGTTAAATATAAAAAAGCCCTTTGAGAAAAAGGATTTCTCCTCTATCAAAGGGCAGTATGATACACAAAGTGAAATAAAAAGATTTTCTGTCAACCTAAATAATATGACAATGACATCTGTCTGTTATAATCACCTTTTAACGGATTAAAGTCAACAATAAGTAACATTGCAAGTAAAAGCTAAGCGGACAATCCAAATGAACTGTCCGCTTTAGTTTAATTATTTGTTAAGCTTAAAGGTCATATATACGGGGTTGTGATCAGAATACTTAAACTGAAGGTCATAAACATCGCTGTTTGTAACCGTAACATTGTCGGAAACTATAAATCCGTCAACCGTAAGTACAAACTGCTTGTCGTGATACGGACCGTCGGCATTTCTGCATGAGGGAATCGGATTTTTCTCATTGTAAGGAGCAACAATTTTGAGGTTTGTTCCATCAAACAATTTTGAATCAACAGGTTGCGCCCAAGTATAATTTGTGCCGTCAATTCCGAAAATCTTACCCGAATCGCCAAGCAAGTCCTTGTTGAAATCGCCGCCTGCGATACAGTAATTCCCCTTTTCATATTCCGCCTGCATATCACTTATAAGCATTTTAAGCTGATCGGTTGCGATTGTTCCGTCAGAGGTATATGCCGAGAGATGAAGCGTATAAAGCACAAGTTCTTTGCCGTTTTCAACAGTAATTCTCGAAACAGAATAGCAACGGTCAAGGTCAACGAATTTCATAAAACCGTTTTCAATCGGCAAGCTGCGTCTTAAACCGCTTTCAACATTGAACTTTGACAAGGTCAACATACCGGCATAGGATTTGCCGTGAGGTTTGGTAATGGGATAGAACAAATACGGACTGTCAAAGTTTACCGTGAACATTGAATCATATCCGTCAAGCTTACCTCTGAGCGCTTTATCTTGGTCATAGTGATAACTGCGTGTTGCTTTCTTATCAACTTCCTCGATAAGAATAATATCGGGATTTTCGGATTTAAGGAAATTTCCTATTCCGTCAATTACGCTCTTAACCGACTCCTCGGAATTAGCACGGCTCTTTGTACCGCCGTCCATAAAGAAGCCGAAGTCGGGAGTATAAGCCGCAAAACCGATATTGTACGAAATGGCCTTATACTCTTGGTCAACAAGAGCAGACTCGCTCGTAACATCGTTTATCTGCAAAGCTTGATTGTCCTCAATTCTGTGGTAGTCAATCATGACATAAGCGACATATCCGCCTACAATCAAAACCGCCACAAGAAGAATAATCAAAATGATTTTTAGTACCTTTTTTGCCTTTACTGACACGTAACCACCCTTTTTCGTTATTTTATATAAAAACATCGATGAGACGGTTAAAATTATAGCACTATTTCATATATTTTACAAGGCGAAAAACAAAACTGTAAATAAATTCTCTTACTCTACTTATTTAATTCAATTCAGAATAAAAACTTCAACTTTATTCTGCTTAAAGTATATGAGGCTTTGACTTTTTCTTATAGTTTGCGAATATAAGTAAAACAAAAGCCCTTTGAGAAAAGGGTTTCTCCTCTCTCAAAGGGTTCAACAATCCGAATTTTATTACTTTTTACATGCTTTGTTACAGGAGATAATGATTGCAACAATATCAATCAAAACAATCCCCAAAGCAATATATGCGAAAAACGCCGGTAAAATATTTTCAAGCAACACCATAATCAAAAGAAGAATTGCTATAACAAATATTCCTATTCCGATTATTCGGCATAACTTTTTTTCGTTATATTTTGCTTTTTCTTCTTGTGAAGCCGTGTTGTACCCTGAAATAAGCCAACTACCATGTCCGGAAATTAAAACAACAGAAAGTATAATCAATATTGTAAAAGCGATCCATACAGTCCAATCCGGTCCGGTAGATATATCTGCCAATTTCATTATATACACCTCCGTAAATTCAGTCATATGCATAATATTATTCGTTAATCGGTTTCATTGTGGGGATTTTGTTTCGGCTCTCTCATTTGCGGAAATAAGTTGTTCTAACGGGCATTAAAGCCGTTTAAAAAGGCTTAAAAACTTTCACGAACGCATTTACATCAATATATCATTCAAATGATGTAAGGGTTGTAAGCACGGCTATGAAACCTGGCAAATCTCCACTAACATTTATTATATTCATCTTCTGCATGAAAGTCAACCGGCAAGCCAAATCCCTTGAAAGCACTAAGTTTATCACAGGTTAGCTTTCCCTCATTATTTCCCTTGTGTTATATCTTGACGGTTTCTCTTTCCATCTGACCGCCCCATACAGTGAAGAACACCGAGAGGCGGCGTGGGAGTATGCCAGAGAACACAATGCTGCCGACAGGCTGAAATGATGTTGATTCGTTCATAAGTTTGTGTTATACTTCTTTAATAATTGGGCAACAAACAGAAAATGGAGGAATCTATGAAACATAACAACATTATAATCATGTTTGTATTAGCACTTGTGATTAGTTTAACCGGGTGCGGAAATACAAATAAGCTTTCCGAATATGACATGACCGGAATTAGCTTTATAGAATATACTGACATAGATACAGTATGCGAAGATAAAGAACTGATAACTGCCGGAAGCAATTTGCTATCTGACCAAGAGGACAATTTGCTCCTCTCCTATGTAGTAGATAGCGCTATTGAACTTTCTGACGAGCTGGGAAATTATGACCATTTGGTGTTTACAAATCCCAAATGGATTGAAAACTTTGGCGATTTTGGCAAATTAAAACCCATAGAATATAGCAGCTTATCAAAAAGTATGCAAGAGTTTTTAGACAGTCAAATGCCGATATTGACAAACGACGGAAGTGTATTGCCAGAAGGAACAGGGTTATACGAATACGAAGGTGGCGGTCTGCTTGCATTTCCTGTAAATGTAACTCTTGGAGCAGCGAAGCCGATAGAAGCAAAAAATCCTCTGGTTATGCTAATAGACAATCCGGCAGAAATACTGAAAGCTGATTCTTGTTTGTTGCCCTTGACCTCAAGCGGAAATGTGTTGTTTTTGGATCGCGATAATTTACAACAAGCTTTTGAAAATAGTGAGCTTAAAGATTACGGACATATTCAAAAGTTTAATGAAAAATAACATTTTACAATTACATAACCAATCCGAGAGGACAGTCGAGAAAATCGACTGTCCTTTTTCTATGCCTATGAGCAGAAAGGAGCGACCACCCATGTAATGGTTGTAAGTTCAGCTATGAAACCCGGCAAATTTCCACTAACATTTATATATTCATCTTCTGCCTGAAAGTCAACCGACAAGCCAAATCCCATTATAAATGTATATAAATAAAGAGAGCCTACTTTCCGAAACGGATTGTATGCTCTCTGTCTATTTGATTGTTACTGTGCCTTGAAGTAATTATCAAGCCGGAATTTATCAATTCTTTTATTATCTAATCTGTTAGTAATCTATCCAACAGCATCTGCCTATTATTTATAAACATTTCTGTTATCTGGTAACTCTCTGTATCCTCATATTCGCACAGATGTATGCGTCCATTATCAAAACAATAGATATCTGCATCTGGTATCCCTAACAAAATTGGCGAATGCGTAGCTATAATAAACTGTGCTCCCTCTTTTGCACATCTGTATATTTGCATCAACAATGTAAGCTGTCTCTGCGGCGATAATGCAGCTTCCGGCTCATCAAAAAGATACAAGCCATTTGGATTCATATTATTCTGTGCTAATGCAAGAAAACTCTCTCCATGTGATTTTTCATGATATTTAGCGGAAGGATGTTTAATATCTGCATATTCTTCTTCCTGCGTTGCAACATTATAAAAGCTTTCTGCCCTAAGAAAATATCCATCCTTTGCCCGATGGGTCCCCCGAACAATCTGGGTATCCTCATAAAGCTGGGAGTGGGTGTTCTGGGTGGAAAAGGTAAAATTCTTGGAGCCTCCTTCCGGATTAAAGCCCGCTGCCACTGCAATTGCTTCCAGAATAGTGGATTTTCCACTGCCGTTTTCTCCGGTAAAGATGGTAACTGGACTGGAAAACTTAATTTCTCCGCACTCCCGGACTGCCGGAATGGAAAATGGATACTCCATTTTTCTTTTATCCTTTGGCACAAGAAATCTTACTTCCTGAATCTCATTCTGCTGTTCCCAAAAATGATGTCCTTCCAAATTCTCCCCTCCTTTTTTCCACAAGTTAACATGGAAAGTGTGAAAAATCCACCCTTAAAATTTACAATTGAGCTTTTGATTTCTTCATCCAAATCGGCTACAATAGAGTTAAACAATGACTTTCCGTCAGCCATTATCTGAACGCATCTTTGCAGTAAAAATATTTTTTCTCCCGTTTTATCTGTGTAATGATTTTGATTTTTTGAAAGGGTGAACTGTATGAATCTTCCAAATCTGGAAAATGCCGGTCTGGTACTGGAAGGCGGCGGCTTCCGCGGCATCTATACCACCGGTGTTCTCGATTATTTCATGGAACAGGGCTTGTATCTGCCCAATGTTTACGGTGTTTCTGCCGGAGCGCTCAACGCAATCGGTTATGCTGCCAAACAGCCTGGACGCAACGCACAGATCAACTTCCGCTTCTGCCAGGATAAACGTTACGTCAGCGCACGCAATATGCTCAAGTATCACTGCGCCTTCAATCTGGAGTTCATTTTTGATGTCATTCCAAAACAGTACATTCCTTTTGACTATGATACCTTTTTTTCTTCGGAGGTTCAAGTCCATGTCGGTGCAACCAATCTGACCACCGGCCGCTGTGACTTTTTTACCAAAGAACAGATGGACAACAAGATGTTTCCGGTACGTGCATCAGCTGCGCTTCCACTGTTCTCCCATATTTTCTATCTGAACAATCAGCCTTATCTGGATGGCGGCATCGCCTGCCCGATTCCGATTGCACCGTCCATCCACGACGGCAACCAGAAACACATTATCATCCTGACCCGCAATCCAACCTTCATCCGCAAGCCGGGCTCCAATCTGCCGCTGATTCGCCGCATCTATAAAAAATATCCGGAGTTTATCAAGACAGAAGAAAACCGTTATCTCATTGACCGCCGGCAGCGCAAAGCCTGCGCGCTCTTCTCGAAGGTCGGTCAGGCGTTTATCCTCCAGCCAAAACAGCCACTCCCATTAAGTTCGATGCGTGCAGACGAAAAATCCCTGCGCACTCTGTATGCAATGGGATATGATGACGCAAGAGAATCTTTCCCACAGCTGCTGGAATTTTTAAGCAAGTAATTTGTATCCCCCTTTTTCTGTGTTATACTAAAAGAAAAAAGGG
>OHAQ01000791.1_pt1 | contig 25277 bp, 19 predicted proteins | sample 1577111 | NCBI WGS metagenome assembly OHAQ01 (sample SAMEA3541549, study PRJEB24748) | human gut metagenome | biome: human gut; feature: human-associated habitat; material: faeces | place: China | collected 2012 | reverse complement strand
GGGCATCAGCCTGGTGCTTCAGGCCCTGACCGACCCCGCCAGATTGCCGAAATTAGTGAAATTACTACGGAGGATAGCTTCGCTCATATCCATAGTGTGTGCTTTCATTTCCGTCAATAGACTCAGATGTGTGCCTGAATTAAGGAACATGGAACTGACTATTTCTGCCAGAATCCCTTTGGCTGTGCGGGTGATTCCTGTGTAATATAATAAGTGGCAGTCACGATAGTCGGGAGCAGGCCTATCAGCAGCAGATCGGCGGGCTGGCCAGCGCCATCCCCACCCTGTACAATCTGGCGCTGGATACCTACCAGAGCGGCGGCGAAGAACTGGTGAACCGGCTGGACCAGCTGAACGGACAGGAGCAGAATGCTCAGACCCTGTACGACCGGCAGCTGCAGGACTATTACACCCAGCTGCAGCAGAAAGGCGAGGCTTACAACGACGCCTATGCCAAAGACTACGGCCAGTATCAGGAGCACCTGAACCGGCTGGACACCCTGCACGGCTACTACACCGCGCAGGAGCAGGCGGAAATCAGCCAGCGCCAGCAGGCGTTCAATAACATCATGACGGTGCTGGGGGTCATCGGGGACGTGGTACAGCTGGCCATTACCGGCACCACCGGTCTGGGCACGCTGGCGGGCAGCCTGCTGAACACCGGGTACAACATCTACTCCGGCAACCGCGCCTACGAGGCCGAGCGCGCCGACACCCAGTGGAGCCAGCAGATGCAGGAGAAGCAGCGGCAGGACGCACTGACCCAGCAGCAGTACGACAACACCGCCAGCGAGCGCGCCTATCAGGATGCACTGAAGCAGCAGGCATTCAACAACAATGTGACCACCCAGAAGCTGAACATCGCCAAGGGCGAGTGGGCACTGAAGCAGGCTAACGCCCAGCAGAAGGCCGCACAGGCCGCCAGAAGAGCAGCGGCTGCGGGCACAAAGTCCGGCAGCGGAAAAACCACCGGCAGCGGAAAGGCCACCGGCAGTAGCGACTCTGCTTCCGGCAGCAGCGGTTCTGCTTCCGGCGGAAGCCGCAGCGCCGTCAGCGCCGGAGTGCCCTACACGGCAGCGCTGCTGCGCAGTCAGGGCAAGAGCGATGTGGCTATCACCTCTGCCCTGCGGCAGGAGGGCGAGATCGGATAACGAGATACCCTGAAACAGACGAAACGGATCGGTTCGTACCGCCGTCAGGCAGTTTCGATCCCCGAACATAAACGACAGAACAATACCATGCTGGAACAACTGAAAAAATATTGGGCGAAAGTCGGTGAGCATCCTTTTCTGAAACACCTTTTCATCATCGTCTGCGTGCTGCTCGTGCTGGGCGTCGCAACTCACCTGCTGCTGTTGCTGGGCACGCGCCACAGTGCGCACCGTACGGTGCCCGACCTGACGGGCATTCCGCTCGAGGAGGCTCTCGGGGAGGCCCGCCGTCAGGGGTTGGAAATCATCGTCAACGACTCGCTGTATGTGCCTGCCTACGACGGGGGCGTGGTGCTGGACCAACTCCCGGAAAAGGGTGTCGGGGTGAAACCCGGCCGGAAGGTCTATGTCACGATCAACTCCTATCGGCAGAAGATGGTGACGGTGCCCTATGTCGCCGGCCGTTCGCTGCGCCAGGCCAAGAACATGCTCGAAGTGGCCGGCCTGGGGATCGAACAGATCGTCTATCGTCCCGACCTGGCGACCAATTACGTGCTCGAAGAGTATGCCGACGGCAAGCGGGTCTCGGAGAAAAGTCGCGTACAGCTCGAAGCGGGCAGCGGCGTCACCCTTTACGTCGGGGAGAGCGGTTCCGTTTCGACACTCGTGCCGAAGACCGTGGGGCTTCACCTCCAACAGGCCAAAAGCCGTTTGTGGGAGCTGGGGCTCAACATCGGTAAGATCTCCTTCGACGAGGGAATCAACCTGCTGAACCAGCGGGAAGCCCGGGTTTATCTGCAGACGCCTTCGGCCGGCAGCCGTGCCCGGCTGGGTGCGAAGGTCGATCTGAAGCTGACCCTCGATGCTGCCAAAGTCACCGCCCAGAGCGCTGCGGCCGATAAGGAGATGATAAAAGCCGCCGAAGAGCTGCGCCGCCTCGACGCTGAGACGGCCGATTCGCTGGCCCGTGTTCGTCTGGACAGTCTGGCCAACCGTCCCGCCGAAGCGGAGCCGGTCATCGACGACGGGCTTTTCCCGGATGAAGAGACAGTGGAAGACGAATTTTTCCAATAACGCACACGTCCGATGAGCGAATCGCAATACATACCCGATCCGGACGAACTCGAGGACGACGCTGTCGGCGAGCAGGACGAGCTGTACGAACATTACAGCATCACGGCCGACCGGGGGCAAAGCCCGCTGCGGTTGGACAAGTTCCTGACGATCCACATGGAGCGTTGCTCGCGCAACCGCATCCAGACGGCTGCCGACGCAGGCAATATCCTGGTCAACGGCAAACCCGCGAAGTCGAGCTACAAGGTCAAACCCGGCGACCGCATCTCGCTGGTGATGCCCTATCCCAAGCGCGAAATCGAGATCATACCCGAAAACATCCCGCTCGAAATTCCCTACGAGGACGACGACCTGCTGCTGGTCAACAAGCCTGCGGGCATGGTCGTCCATCCCGGTCACGGCAACTACTCCGCAACGCTCGTGAACGCCCTGACATACCATTTGCAGAATCTGCCCCTGTTCCAGGAAGGCGATATGCGGGCCGGACTGGTGCACCGCATCGACAAGAACACCTCGGGGCTGCTGGTGATCGCCAAAAACGAACGGGCGCACGCCCGGCTCGCCAAACAGTTCTTCGACCATACGATCACGCGGCGGTACGTGGCGCTGGTGTGGGGAAATTTCGAGGAGGACGAAGGCACCATTACCGGCAACATCGGCCGTAGCCCCAAAGACCGGCAGAAGATGTGGGTCTTCGAAGACGGCTCGGACGGCAAGCACGCCGTGACCCACTACCGGGTGCTGAAGCGTTACGGTTACGTAACCCTTGTGGAATGTCGCCTCGAAACGGGCCGCACGCACCAGATCCGCGTCCACATGCAGTGGAAGGGACACCCCTTGTTCGGCGACGAACGGTATGGCGGTGACCGTATCCTCAAGGGTACGACCTTCAACAAATACAAACAGTTTATCGAAAATTGCTTCGCTGCGATGCCCCGGCAGGCACTCCATGCCAAAAGCCTCGGCTTCCAGCATCCCACTACGGGCGAACAGGTCTATTTCGAAAGCGAACTGCCGGAAGATTTCCGTACCGTGTTGGCTAAGTGGGACGCCTATGCCGCTGTGGGACTCGCTGCGGAAGAATAAAGATCGAGATTGAAATGTTTCTGCCTACCACCCTCAAGGAAGTCCGCGCACGCGGCTGGGATCAACTCGACGTGATCCTCTTCACGGGCGATGCCTATATCGACCACCCGTCGTTCGGCGCGGCCGTCGTGGGGCGTTTGCTCGAAGCCGAAGGGTATCGTGTGGCGATCGTGCCCCAGCCCAACTGGCGGGACGACCTGCGGGATTTCACCAAGCTCGGCACTCCGCGCCTCTTCTTCGGCGTGACGGCCGGGGCGATGGATTCGATGGTGAACCACTATACCGCCAACATCCGGTTGCGCAGCAACGATGCCTACACGCCCGGCGGGAAAGCCGGATTCCGTCCCGACTATGCGGTCAAAACCTATACGCAGAATCTCAAGCGGCTCTTTCCGCGTACGCCGGTAGTCATCGGCGGCATCGAGGCTTCGTTGCGCCGCCTGACCCACTACGACTACTGGAGCGATTCGCTCCATCCCTCGATCCTCGCCGACAGCGGGGCCGACCTTTTGATCTACGGCATGGGCGAGCGGGTGATTCAACAGGTGGCGCGGGCGATGAACAACGGATTCAACGCCAAGTTGTTGCGAAATATCCGACAGGTGGGATTCATGGCCGACCGCAGCTATGTGGAGCGGCTCGATCCGGCCCGAACGATCCGCCTGCACTCCTACGAGGAGTGCGTGGCCGACAAGCGGGCCTTCGGGGAGAACTTCACCCGCATCGAAACCTTGAGCAACCTGATGGAGCCGGACGAGACGCTCGTCGAAGGTGTCGGCGACCGCTATGCGGTCATCACGCCGCCCAACGCCACGCTGACCACCGAGGAGCTGGATCATTCGTTCGATCTGCCGTACGAACGGGCACCGCACCCCCGCTACCGGGATCGTGGCGACATTCCGGCCTGGGAGATGATTAAACACTCGGTCAATATCCACCGGGGTTGTTTCGGCGGCTGCTCCTTCTGCACCATATCGGCCCACCAGGGCAAGTTCATCACTTCGCGCAGCGAAAAATCCATCCTCCGCGAAGTAGAGCGGGTGACCCGCATGCTCGATTTCCGGGGTTACCTTTCGGACATCGGAGCGCCTTCGGCCAACATGTACCGCATGGGCGGCCGCGACCGGGAGCTGTGCAGCAAATGCCGCCGTCCGTCGTGTCTGCATCCGAAGATGTGCCCCAACCTCGATAACGACCATCGTCCGTTGCTCGATCTCTATGCCAAAGTGCGGGCGGTCAAGGGGGTCAAGAAAGCTTTTATCGGCAGCGGTATCCGCTACGACCTGTTCGATGGCAGCGATTACCTCGATACGGTCATCCGCCACCATACCTCGGGCCGCCTCAAAGTGGCGCCGGAACATACCGAGGATACTGTGCTGAAACTGATGCGCAAGCCGCCGTTCGCGATGTTCGAACGGCTCAACGCCGATTTCAACCGGATCTGCCGCCGCGAAGGGCTGCCGTACCAGCTGATTCCCTATTTCATCTCCTCGCACCCGGGATGCACGGAGCGCGACATGCGCTCGCTGGCGGACAAGGTGTTGGGCAAACTCCACTTCGACCTGGAGCAAGTACAGGATCTGACCCCTACACCGATGACCTTTTCGTCGGTGATGTTCTACACGGGCGAAAACCCCTATACGGGCGAAAAGGTCTATGTCGCTCGCTCGCAGGAGGAGAAACGCAGGCAGAAAAGCTACTTCTTCCGCCGCAAACGATAGCCCGGCAACGAAATCGGCACTCTTTTGGGAGTGCCGATTGCTGTACCTTTCGGATTCCCCGATCCTAATTCAGATAGGGTTTCAACACGCCGAACAGCAGGTAGGCCACGATCAGCGTGACTACGATGTTGAACATCTGGGCCGTCATGAAAGCCCAGAACGTGCGGCGGTTTTCCTTCGAGAAAATATCCCGGAAACGGGTTTCGAGGCCGATGCAGACGAACGCGATGTTGAAGAGCGTATTGCTGAACATCTTGGCCGAAGTGCGGGCCGGCGCGGCTTCGTTGCCGGCGAAGAAGAGGCTGAAGAGGAGCGATACCGCGACGAAACCCACCACGAATTTCGGGAAGCGCTCCCAGATCACCCGCACGCTGGGGCGCTGACGTTTCTTCTGTCCCTTGTAAGACCAATACAGCGAAATGACGAACGCCGCGATACCCAGCAGGACGTTCTGCGACGACTTGACGATGATGGCCGTCTGTTCGGCCGTTTCACCCAGCAGAGCACCCGACGCTACGACCGCACCCGTCGTATCGATCGTTCCGCCCATCCAGGCGCCTGCGACTTCCTGCACGGTTTCGGGGTTCGCCACCACAGTCGGCAGCAGCAGACCGGCCAGCCAGGGCATCACGTACATCATCGGCACGGCGCAGACCAGCACCAGCGAAATGATGTAGGAGAGTTTCTTGTTGTCGCCCCGGATTACGCCGCAGGTGGCGATGGCGGCCGAAACGCCGCAGATGCTGACCGAGCTGGCGAGCATCGTCGAGGTTTCCTCGTCCACACGCATCCGCCGGGCCAGCCAGAAGGCGAAGTACCACACCGTAAAGACGACGATGAAAGCCTGGATCAGCGCGTAAACGCCCGATTGGAGCACTTCGCCGAAGAGGATCGTCGCACCCAGGCAGACGATACCGATCTTGATGTAAAACTCGCTCTGGATCGCCGGTTTCAACCACTCGGGCACCCGGAAAAAGTTACTGATGACCAGGCCGAAGATCACCGAAAAGAAAACCGCCTCGAAGCCCAGTCGTTTAATTGCGGGGATCGAAGCCACGGCTTGCGACAGCAGAGCCACGCCGAAAATGGCGAGCAGCGAAACGGCGAAACGACGCAGCGGACGGCCCAATATCCGCTGACAGACACCCGTCAAAACCAGCAGGAAGAGGAACATCGCTCCGGCGCTCATCCAATTTCCGGCGGAGGAGAGGTCTTTGGGCATCGCAGGCATCCAGCGGGGAAACAGCAGGGCGAGCAGGAGAATCGCTGCGCCGGCCCCGACGATCACCCAGTCTTCGCTTTTAAGTTGTCGAATCAAACTTTTCTTCATAAACTACACATTAACAAGTGTGCAAAGAAGCGATTTTTTTGCCGGAATCCGTTACGCATAAATACCCAAATTTGCGGATGCGGGAGTTGGAAACGAAAATTTCCCGGAGCAGATTCGCTCCGGGAAACGGAATGTCGGTTTGAAAATCGGTACGGTCGTCCTCGATGACCAGCCGCACAACGCAAGATCGGGGTCGTTACCGTGGTACGGGAAACGAGAGGGTCCGGGCGTCGAGATGCCCGTCCAGATAGGGACTCCAGTTCTGGGCCTGGCCGTTGGAAATCGAGAACCAGCCGCTGCGCACTTTATAGGGAACGATATCTATGCGGCGCAACGCGTATTTGGTCCGCGCATGACCTCGGGCACGAAGGGCCTCGACGTCGTGATCGCCTCCGCCGTCACGGCCGCCCAGCGCATGGCGCCCGTCGCCTACGTGGGCGCGAACACCTTCTTCTTCCGTCCCGGCGACACGCTCTCGGTCGAGGGCCTTCGCTCGAACCTCGCCGCCGCAGGCTACGCAGGCGTCAAGCAGGTGCTCGCGGCGGGTGAATTCGCCGTTCGCGGCAGCATCATCGACGTCTTCCCGATGGGCTCCGACCGGCCCTTCCGCCTCGACCTCTTCGACGACGAGATCGAGTCGATCCGCTGGTTCGACGTCGAGACGCAGCGCTCCATGGAGGCCGTCAACGAGATCAGGCTGCTTCCGGGCCACGAGTTCCCCGTGACGCCCGAGGCCGTCACGGGCTTCAGGCAGCGCTGGCGCACGCGCTTTGCAGGCGATCCGGGCAAAAGCCTCGTCTACCGCGACATCGGCAACGGGGTCCTGCCGCCGGGCATCGAATACTATCTGCCGCTCTTTTTCGAGCAGACGGCCACGCTGGCCGACTATCTGTCGGCGGGCACGCGCGTCGTGCTCGTGGGCGACGTGCAGACCGCGCTTGCTGGCTTCATGAAGGAGACGCTCTCGCGCCAGCGCATGCTCGAAACGGACGCGGACCGTCCCGCGATGAAGCCCGAGGAGCTCTGGCTCACGCCCGAAGCGTTCTTCACGAGCCTCTCGAAGTTCGCGCGCTTCACCTTCAGGCGCGAGGGAGCCCCCGAAGACGCGCTCGCCCTCAAGGGCGTTGCGGTCGACCGCAAGAGCCAGAACCCCGTCTCGAACCTCATCGCCTTCACGACGACCGAGAAGACGCGGGGCCGCCGCACGCTCATAGTTGCGACCTCGGTGGGCCGCATGGGCACGATGGGCGAGCTCTTCAGGGCGTCGGGCCTCGAATTCACGGAGTACGAAAACTGGGCGGACTTCCTCGCGGGCGACGCGCCCGTGGGCCTTGCGGCCGCGCCGCTCTTTGCGGGCAGCCTCCTTGAGAATCCCGGTACGGCGATCCTCACCGAGACCGAGCTCTATGCCGCCAGCCCGAGGCGTTCGCGTCTGCGCCGCAACCGCCAGTCGACCAACATCGAAATGATCGTGCGCGACGTCTCCGAACTCAAGATCGGGGATGCCGTCGTGCACCTAGAGCACGGCATCGGCCGCTATCAGGGGCTCGTGCACATGGACACGCCCGACGGAGAGGCCGAGCTTCTGCGCATCGACTACAAGAACGAGGCCAAGCTCTTCGTGCCGATCGCCAACCTCCACCTCATCTCGCGCTACTCGGGCGCCGATCCCGAGAACGCCCCGCTGCACGCTCTCGGACGCGGCGACTGGGAAAAGGCGAGAAGGAAGGCGGCCGAGCAGGTCCGCGACACGGCGGCCGAGCTCCTGCACCTCTATGCGCTGCGCGAGACCCGCAAGGGCGTCGTCTTCCCCATCGACATCAGCGACTACGAGGCCTTCTGCGAGGGCTTTGCATTCGACGAGACGCCCGACCAGGCGGCCGCCATCGGCGCCGTCCTCAACGACATGACGACGGGCAAGACGATGGACCGCCTTGTCTGCGGCGACGTGGGCTTCGGCAAGACCGATACCTGAATCACTACACCCGGATTTTCGGCAAACAGAATCTTCACGATATCGTCGCACTTGATCTTGTCAAGGTTGATTTCCATACCGCCTTCTGTATTGGCGAAACACATTTCCAGCAGGGTAGTGATCAGACCACCGGCAGAAATATCGTGTCCGGCCAGAATCAGGCCTTTGTTCACCAGTTCCTGAACTGCAAGGAATGCATCGCGGAAGTATTCCGGATTCTGTACAGTCGGCACGTCGTCGCCCACCTTGTTGAGTGACTGTGCAAAGGCTGAACCACCCAAACGCAGCTGATCGAAGCTGAAGTCAATATGATAGAAGGTAGACTTTGCTTTGTTGACCATTACCGGAGAAACGACTTTCTTGATGTCAGATACTTCACCACCGGCAGAAACGATAACGGTTCCCGGGCTGATAATCTTTTCACCGTTCGGATATTTTTGTGTCATTGACAGAGAGTCCTTACCGGTCGGTACGTTGATCTGCAGTTCGCAGCAGAAATCTGACAATGCTTTTACGGCTTTATATAGACGTGCATCTTCACCTTCCTGTGAACGGCAAGGCCACATCCAGTTAGCTGACAAAGAAATGCTGTCCATACCTTCTGCCAGCGGAGCCCATACCAGGTTGGTCAGAGCTTCGGATACTGCCAGTACAGAACCAGCTTCCGGGTTAGCCAAAGCAGCCTGCGGAGCGTGTCCAAGTGCAGTAGCAATACCCTTTTCACCGCGATAGTCGAGAGCAACCACACCACAGTCACTCAAAGGTAACTGCAGCTCACCCTGACATTGCTGACGGGCAATCTTACCTGTTACTGAACGGTCTACCTTATTGGTCAACCAGTCCTTGCAGGCTACAGCTTCCAGTTGCAGCACGCGGTTCAAATATTCATTCAGTTTGGTAACATCGTAAGAAACGTTTTCATAGTGGCGTTCTACAGTCTTGTCCACCATGTAAGTTTTCGGAGAAGAACCGAACATCTGGTCTACGGCCAGATCGAACGGACGTACGCCGTCAGCCTGTTCAAAGGCGAAGCGATGATCGCCGGTTGTTTTACCTACCACGTACATCGGAGCGCGTTCGCGTTCTGCAATCTTGTGTACATGTTCGATAGCTTTTTCGTCAATCAGCAAGCCCATACGTTCCTGAGACTCGTTGGCGATGATTTCCTTGGCTGACAGTGTTTCGTCGCCGATAGGCAGCTTGTCCATATGAATCAGACCACCGCAGTCTTCCACCAGCTCAGACAGACAGTTCACGTGCCCGGCAGAACCATGGTCGTGGATAGATACGATCGGGTTTTCGTCTTCTTCACACAGGGCGCGTACCACATTGTAAGCACGTTTCTGCATTTCTGCATTGGCACGCTGGATAGCGTTCAGCTCAATGCCTGAAGAGTAACGTCCTGTTTCTACAGAAGAAACGGAACCACCGCCCAGACCGATACGATAGTTGTCACCACCCATCACTACAACCTTGTTTCCTGCTTCCGGGCTGCCTTTCAGACAGTCACGTTGTGTGCCGTAGCCCACACCTCCAGCCAGCATGATAACCTTGTCGTAAGCATATTTTTCGTTGTTCTCTTCGTGTTCGAAGGTCAGTACAGAACCGCAGATCAGCGGCTGTCCGAACTTGTTACCGAAGTCAGAAGCACCGTTTGATGCTTTGATCAGAATCTGTTCGGGAGTCTGATACAACCATTTGCGGACAGGAAGAATGTTTTCCCATTCACGTCCTTCTTCTGTACGCGGATAAGAAGTCATGTATACAGCGGTTCCGGCAATCGGCCATGAACCCTTACCACCACCCATACGGTCGCGGATTTCACCACCTGTACCGGTAGAAGCACCGTTGAACGGTTCTACGGTAGTCGGGAAGTTGTGAGTTTCCGCTTTCAGTGAGATGACGGTTTTGATATCTTTGATGATGAAATAATCTGATGTTGAGTGGTCAGCCGGAGCAAACTGTTCTACTACCGGACCTTCGGCAAAGGCAACGTTGTCTTTGTAAGCTGAGATAATCTTATTCGGATTTTCCTGAGTGGTCTTTTTGATCATCTGGAACAGAGAAGACTCCATTTCCTGTCCGTCGATGATGAAGGTTCCGCCGAAGATTTTGTGGCGGCAGTGTTCTGAGTTGATCTGTGCGAAACCGAATACTTCAGAGTCGGTCAGCTTGCGTCCCAGGTCTTTTTCTACCTTCATCAGGTAATCCATTTCTTCGCGTGAGAGCGCCAGACCTTCCTTTTCGTTATATTCTTCCAGATTTTCAATATATATGATTGGCTGCGGCTTGATGTCCACAGTGAAAATGTCCTGATTCAGCCCGTGATACATACGTTGCAGCATCGGGTCATATTCGGCATTTTCATCTTTGACAGGAAAATATTCTTCGATACGACGAATACCGGTCAATCCCATGTTTTGAGTGATTTCTACCGCATTGGTACTCCAGGGAGTTATCATTTCACGACGCGGACCAATGAAATAACCTTTCAGATTATCTTCCTTTTCTACGGTCGCATTATCGTAGAGCCAGCACAATTTTTTGATGTCTTCAGCGTTGAACTCATTGTTACACGCTGTAGCAATCACACTGTTTGTCGGGGTTCTGAAAAATAGAATCATAGCACTTTAATGTTATTTAAATGATATTTTTATGCTGCTTAAATTGTGTTGCAAAGTTACATAAAAGCCTGTTTGTACGAAAGAAAAAGAGAACGAAATATAGGTACTTTCGTAAAAAAGTATCATATTTGCAGTATGAATTGGATAGAGCAGGTTACAATACTGGATTTATTGGTGAAAGGGTTTATCGTGGGAGTTGTGGTCTCGGCTCCGTTAGGACCTGTGGGTGTGCTTTGTATTCAGCGTACGTTGAACAAAGGACGCTGGTTTGGTTTTGTAACAGGACTGGGAGCTGCTTTAAGTGATATCTGTTATGCTTTACTGACCGGCTACGGAATGAGTTTTATGGACGAACTGATTCTTAAGCATCAGTTGTTTTTGCAGGTAGTTGGCAGTTTGATGCTGCTGGTATTTGGTATCTATACATTCCGGAGTAATCCGGTGAAATCACTTCGTCCTACGTCTGCCAACCGGGGATCTTATCTGCATAATTTTGTAACGGCGTTTTTCGTAACTCTGTCCAATCCGCTGATCATATTTTTGTTTATAGGTCTTTTTGCTCGTTTTTCCTTTGTTATGCCAGGTAGTCCCGTCGGATTTCAGCTGGTTGGTTATTTGGCTATTATTCTGGGAGCATTAACCTGGTGGTTTAGTATCACTTATTTTGTGAATAAGGTTCGGACCCGGTTTAATGTACGAGGTATCTGGGTCTTGAATCGTATTATAGGTATTGTAGTCATGGTTGCTTCGGTTATAGGAATCGTATTAGCATTGACTGGAAAATCATTCTCTTAATCATGTATATTTCTCAACAATTAAAAAAACAAAACATTGCGGAATATCTGCTTTATATGTGGCAGGTAGAAGATCTGATTCGTGCCAACAATTTTGATATGGAGAAGATACGCGAGACCATCGTTAATTCTTATCCTGTGGATGAGGAACATAAAAAAGCGCTGGTACAATGGTATGAAGACCTGATTGCCATGATGCATGATGAAGGGGTTATGGAGAAAGGACATATTCAGATTAACCGGAATGTCATTATTTGGTTGACTGATCTGCATTTACGCTTACTGCGTTCTCCTAAGTTCCCTTATTACAGTGCGGCTTATTACAAAGCACTTCCGTTTATTGTTGAATTGCGTGCAAAGGGGGCAGATAAGGATGCTCCTGAAATAGAGACCTGTTTTGATGCCATGTATGGTGTTCTGATGCTGAAACTTCAAAAGAAGGAAATAAGTGAAGATACTCAAAAGGCCATTAAGGTGATAAGTGATTTGTTGGCTATGCTGTCCGGTTATTATGCAAAGGACAAAGCAGGTGAACTGGATCTTGATTAGTAGAAATTTTTGATGAATATGAAAAATGTATTGATAACAGGTGCAAACGGACAGCTGGGTAATGAGATGCGTTTGCTTGCCGAAAAAAATACAGGTTATCATTATTATTTCACAGATGTTGCGGAACTGGATATATGCGATGAAAAGGCTGTTGCTGCATATATAGAGGAACATCTGATTGATATTGTTGTAAATTGTGCTGCTTATACGGCGGTGGATAAAGCCGAAGACAATGTTGAATTGTGTGATCGTCTGAATCATCTGGCGCCGGGCTATTTGGCTAAGGCCATACAATCCCGTGGAGGAGCCTTGATACAGGTTTCAACGGACTATGTATTCGACGGATCTGCGCATGTCCCTTACGGTGAAGGACAGCCCACTTGTCCGGATTCGGTGTATGGTTCGACAAAGCTGGCCGGAGAACAGGAAGCTTTGAAATATTGTTCTTCCACCGTGATTATCCGGACTGCATGGTTATATTCTGCTTTCGGCAATAATTTTGTGAAGACCATGCTTCGTCTGGGAAAGGAAAGAGAATCCTTGGGAGTCGTGTTTGACCAGGTAGGAACTCCAACCTATGCACGTGATCTGGCTGCTGCAATTTTCACTATTCTGGATAAAGGTATCGTACCCGGTGTTTATCATTTCAGTAATGAAGGAGTTTGTTCCTGGTATGATTTTACAAAGATGATTTTCCGGTTGGCTGGAATTACGTCCTGCCAGGTAAAGCCGTTGCACACTTGTGAATATCCGGCAAAGGCCAATCGTCCGCATTATTCAGTGTTGGATAAAACGCTGATCAAGGAAACGTATGGTGTGGAAATACCTTATTGGGTAGACAGCCTTCAGGAATGTGTGCAGAAGTTATTGACAGATTAATAAAACAGATAGAATAAATAATAGAATGAACGCAGAAATAGAAAGAAGACGAACCTTTGCGATTATTGCGCATCCGGATGCCGGTAAGACTTCATTGACAGAAAAGTTGCTGCTTTTTGGAGGACAGATCCAGGTGGCCGGAGCTGTAAAATCGAATAAGATCAAGAAAACTGCGACATCCGACTGGATGGATATCGAAAAGCAGCGTGGTATCTCTGTAACAACCTCTGTTATGGAATTTGATTACCATGACTACAAAGTGAATATTCTGGATACTCCGGGACACCAGGATTTTGCCGAAGATACTTATCGGACATTGACTGCTGTGGATAGTGTTATCATTGTGGTGGACGGAGCAAAAGGTGTGGAAACGCAGACACGTAAGCTGATGGAAGTTTGCCGTATGCGAAATACACCTGTGATCATCTTCGTCAATAAGATGGACCGTGAGGCTAAAGATCCGTTTGACTTGTTGGATGAACTGGAAGAAGAACTGGTTATCAATGTACGTCCGTTGACCTGGCCGATCGAGAGCGGACCTCGCTTCAAGGGCGTTTATAATATTTATGAACAGAAGCTGAACCTTTTCCAGCCTTCTAAACAGGTGGTTACGGAAAAGGTGGAAGTTGACATTCACACCGAGGAACTCGATCAGCATATCGGTACTCCGCTGGCTGAGAAGTTGCGCAGCGAACTGGAACTGATTGATGGAGTTTATCCTGAATTTAATGTTGATGACTATTTGAAAGGAGAACTGGCTCCTGTCTTCTTCGGTTCTGCATTGAATAACTTCGGTGTTCAGGAGCTGTTGGACTGTTTCGTTGAAATTGCTCCGAGCCCTCGTCCGGTAACTGCTGAAGAACGTACCGTACAGCCTGATGAACCGAAGTTTACAGGTTTTATTTTCAAGATTACTGCCAATATTGACCCGAACCACCGTTCCTGTGTTGCATTCTGTAAAGTCTGTTCCGGTAAGTTTACCCGTAATACACCTTACTTACATGTACGCCACAATAAGACGATGCGTTTTTCATCGCCTACCCAGTTTATGGCACAGCGTAAGACTACGGTGGATGAAGCATGGGCAGGAGATATTATCGGTTTGCCGGATAATGGAACTTTCAAGATCGGAGATACATTGACCGAAGGCGAAATGCTTCACTTCAAGGGACTGCCAAGTTTCTCACCGGAAATGTTCAAGTATATTGAGAACGCTGATCCTATGAAGACCAAACAATTGAACAAGGGTATTGACCAGCTGATGGATGAAGGTGTGGCCCAGTTGTTTGTGAATCAGTTTAATGGACGGAAGATTATCGGAACGGTAGGACAGCTGCAGTTCGAGGTGATTCAGTATCGTCTGGAGAATGAATACAATGCGAAGTGCCGTTGGGAACCGATCAGCCTTTACAAGGCCTGCTGGATTGAAAGTGATGATCCTGCCGAACTGGAATCCTTTAAGAAACGTAAGTATCAGTATATGGCCAAAGACCGTGACGGACGCGATGTGTTCCTGGCCGATAGCGGTTATGTGCTTCAGATGGCTCAGATGGACTTCAAGCATATCAAGTTCCATTTCACCAGTGAATTCTGATTCCCGGCTGAAGCCTGCTGGTAAAAAAGAAGAAAAAAAGACAGCCACGAGATCCTTGAGGGAGATCGTGGCTGTCTTTTTTTATAGTTTATAGAGCCATACATCCAGGGTTTCCCCATGTGAGAACACATCTGGTTCTATCCTGAGAATCCGTTTCTTCATGCGGGACTTCTGCTGATATACGGATGTCGGAGAAATAGCCGACAGGATGGCGATCTGTGCAACCGTGAAACGAAGCTTGATCAGAATACAGTATTGAATATCAACTTCTGTCAGATTGGGAAAACGGTTGACCAGCCGGGATGTAAAGTTATTGTAGACATCGTCCACCAGATTAGCCAGACAGACTTTGTCAGCATCTTTGATAAAGCGTGGATTCTTTCGTAATTCATTGACCAGTGGCTGTTCAGAGATCAATCGTTCAGCCAGTTGGTGTTCTCTTTTCTTCAGGAGCTCCATTTCAGTGGTCAGCGTCTGTATGTTGAACCTGTGATTGACCTTTGACTGAGTCTCATTTCGTTTTCCGGATGTCTTTTTCAAGGGCTTCATCTTTTTCTGGAGTTTGTTTTTTCACGCTATTGTTATACTTATGGCAAAGTTAGCGCATTCTTGTTAACATCAGAATAAATTTATATATACAGCATGTAATGACTAAATTGCTGTAAACCAGAATATTGGTTCCTTATAGGGAAAGTGTGATATATACAATCCCTATTTTTTAGAACTTTCGTAACCATAAATCCAGCGTTTCTCCTTCAGCAAAACAGTCTGGTTTCTGCTGTTGGATACGTTTCTTTGTTCTTGATTTCTGCTGGGATACGGAGGTTGGAGATATTGCCGTCAGTATGGCTATTTGTGAAATGCTGAAACCGAGCTTGATCAGAATACAGAGTTGGATGTCCACATCCGTCAGGTTCGTAAAGCGGCTGTTCAGCCGTGAAGTAAAATCCTGATATATGTCGTCAGTCAGTTGTCTGAGAACGGCCAGATCTTCAGGACGCATGAAACGTGGAGAGTTCCGTAATTCATTCATTAAGGGATGAATCGCGATCAGTTGTCCGGTCAGCTTCTGTTCCCTTTCTTTCAGCAGCAGCATTTCAGTGGTCAGTTCCTGAATGTGTTGTGTCCTGACCGGGGTTTCCTTCAGTTTTTTCCAGCTGGTTTCAATCTGTTTCTGCAGTTCCTGGTTAGCCGGTGCCAGATTCTTGTTCTGTTGTTCCGGCTGGCTGATCTGTGATGTCTGTTCAGGTTCCTGGTCTTTCTGCTGGCCGGTCTGCTGATCCTGAAAGCTTCTGATATATTCTTTATTCTGTTTGATGCGGATTTCATTCTCCTTTTGCTGCTGGATATAATTCTGCAGATTTGGGGAGAGCCGGCGGATGGTACACTCTTTGTTTTTCAGGTTTTGCTGATAGATGATGATCAGAATGATCACGACAGCCAGAAACAGAGTAATGACAGTCATGATCCGGACTTTGAGCAACTGGTGATCGATGATCAGCATGTTGCCCGTAACTCCGCTTAAGAAGTAGCAGAGTACAAGAAGGTTTGTACAGTTTTTCATATTCGTGTTTTTATAAAGTGTTTTGCGCTTGTGTTTGTCTGCCTGTTTCTTTCACAAATATAATAGTTTCTTTTGTATGAAAGCCAGTCAGCAAGTGAAAAGGACAGCCTTTGTAAAAAAAAGACTGCCCTTTTGTCGAGTTATTATATGTAAGGTTTGTGTTTGCCTGTGTTTATCTCCCGACGGGTTACATACGGTTCTTCTGGCTCTGGCCTGCTCCCGTACCTTTGTATTTGCTTTTGGCGGCATTGAATTTGTAACGTACGGTCAGGCGGAACTGACGCCGTGTTTCCTGATCCAGAGTCATCAGGCGGTTGCCGTTGAACAGCGTGATGCGTGCCTGTGAAGATTCGAACAGGTCTGAGCCTTGAAGCTGAAGACTGAGGCGCTCGTTCAGGAAGCTTTTATAAAGAGAGACATCGGCTCTCCAGGCACCTTCAAGCATGCGGCTATTTTCATTGTCTCCCCGTGTGTCGGCCTGCAGGTCAATATCCAGCTGGAAACCTTTGGGGAGAGTGAAATGATTGTTCCATGAGAAGTTCCCCATCGGGTGGCCGAAGTTTTCCTGTCCGTCGGGTGTATCAACGGGAAACCACTGCTTGAGGAGCATGGCACTGAACTGAGGCGACCAGATGCCGATGGTGGGAGCCAGTGTCAGTGTGGCGTACAGACGGTCGGTGTCGTAAGTATTGACAAAAGTAACCATTGAGATGGTCGGATTCTCGGCCGAGTATTGAGTGCTCTGGTACAGCAGTCCGTCACGCAAATGCGTATAGTTGACATTCAGCGATATCCATTTATAGGAAGTGTTCAGCGTGAGCCGGTTCATCAGCGTTGGTTTCAGCATGGGGTTTCCGCTTTCGTAGGTATAGCGGTTGATGTAGGTTACATTGCTGCGAAGCATGTAATAGGAAGGGCGGTTGATACTGCCTGAGTAGGCGAGTTGCACCTGAGCTTTTCCCACGGGCATGGACAGGGAGACAGAGGGGAAAACGTTGTCATACGTGCGGCTCTGTTCGTCTATCCGCCGGCCCTGTTCATAATAACCGGACGCCAGATGTTCGTAACGCACGCCTGCCTGTGCCTGAAGCGGACCGAAATTCCGGCTGTATTCCAGAAAGGCAGAGACTGCATTCTCGTTGATCCGGCTGTTGTCATTATCCAGGATGCCCTCCGTATTGATATAAAGATTCTTCCGGCTGCTGTGAGTGAACTCGCTGCCCAGCGAAACATTGCCGTCCCACAAGGGATGTGACAGGACCAGTTTCGCGGCATACAGACGATTCTGTTCGTCGTTATGGCTGGTGACGGGCTGTTCCTGTGTGCCGCCTTCGGCCGAAGTGATGCGTTCGAGCATTTCCTGCGGGTTTTTCATGTCCTGCCACAGACCGTCGGCATTGAAGTCAATGTTCAGTCCTTTCACCTGTCCGTTATAGTACAGGTTGAAGTCATGTCTCGTCTCCAGGCGGTCCTGCCATCCGGAACTGCTGCTTTCCTCAAACCGTTCGCCGTCACAGTAAACCGTTGTAGGCAGGGGAGGAATATGCCAGCGGTTGTTGGGAGTATAGTCGTAGTTGTAACGCATGCCGAGCGAATGCTGTTCGTTGAACTGATAGTTGAGTGACAGCATGGCGGCCAGGTTTTGTGTATGTACCCACGATGAAAGGTCGGACTCCTGCCGCCATGTTTTTTCCAGAAAGGTTTCCTGTATGACCTTCTTATTATCTTCGTCCCGGCTGTCCATTCCAAAAATCATACCCCCCAGATCGAATCCGCCCTTGCGGTAATTGAAGTTGAACTGATTGAGCTCTGACCAGTTATACCGGTAGTAAATGCCAGTCCGGTTGTTGAAGCCGAATCCTTCTCCCTCCGGCTTTTTGGTGAAAATGCGTATGACGGCGGCCACGGATGCATCGTAACGGGCACCGGGGTTACGAACCACTTCCACCGACTTGATGTTGTTTGATTCCAGTTGCTCCAGTTCCGAAGCATCACGCATCTTTCGTCCGTTGATGTAGATTTCGGCTGCTCCGCTTCCGAAGACATTGACCGAACCTTCTTCTGCCGATACACCGGGAATCTTGTTGAGCAGGTCATTTCCTGTTCCGGCTTTTTCCAGTATGCTTCCGGTTACGGTAGTCACCATGGCATCTCCTTTTACGCGTGTTCGGGGAAGATCGCCCTTGATCACTACCTCATTCAGCAGCTGAGTGTCCGGAATCAGCCGGACAGTTCCCAGATCAGCAGGCTGGACCGGCTTGTAGACGGTGTTGTATCCCACTGAAGTGATACGGATAATCTGGTCGGAAGCTGTTGCGTTGAGGCTGAAACTTCCGTCTTCAGCACTGACGGTACCGTTTACGAAGGCGGAGTCAGGAAGCGAAAGTATCACAACATTGGCATAGGGAAGAGGTTGGTTTTGTTCGTCAGTCAGTTTTCCGGTTATGGTTTGTGCTGACAATCCACAGGCACAAACCAGGCTGCATAGCAGACATAAGATTTGTTTGGTTGTTTTCATTTTGTAATGTTATTTTGTGTCTTATCTTATAAAGTCTGAAATAATTTTTTTTCTCCGCAAAATTAGAAAAAATATTTTTCTCCTTGATGAAATGAATCTCTACAAGTAATCAGGTTTTCTATTTATTATCTGTTTGTGTTTTAATGCTTTAGTAAATTATTGGGAGACGGAATCTATACAGGCGGCCGGCGGAAGGACGATCCTCCGGCCTTGACCGTTCGATCCTCCGGAATCGACCGCACGATTCGGCTCCATCGTACTACTCGATGCCCCGGAAACGACCGCACGATCCAGCCCCAACGACCGCACGATTCCGGCGGGTTGTCTGCAAGATGTTTCCGCGGTTTCCAGACATTCCGGAAGCCTTTCTTAACGTCCCGGGAGCGGGTGAAAAAACGTCGAAACATTTTACTCATTACGCCGAAACGTTTTTTAAAAAGGCCGAAGCGTTTTTAAAAAAGTTCGAGGGGTTTTCAGGAGTCGGTCAGCATCAGTCCCACTCCGCGCACTGTCTTGATTTCGATTTGAGGATCATTTTCAAACAGCTTGCGAAGTTTGTTGATAAATACGTCCAGGCTGCGTGAAGCGAAATAGTCGTCCGTCTTTTCCCAGCAGCGGCTCAGGATGACTTCTCTTCTGACCACTTCCCCCTTGTTCCCGGCCAGCAGTTGCAGAATCTGTGCCTCCCGGGCGGTCAGGGTTGTCGACTGTCCGGTAGCCGTATTGCGGAGGGTGGCATGTCCGGCATCCAGTGTATAATTGCCGAACTTGCACATGCTGCTCTCGTTGCGGCTTCTGGCCCCTTCCTTCATCTTGAGGATGGCATGCAGATGGGCATCCAGTTCATCGGGAATGAACGGTTTCTTCACGTAATTGTTGACACCGATGTCATATCCTTTTCTGACATCCTTGGGCGAAGTAAGCGCAGAAGCAAAGAGGATGGGCGTGTCGCCGTCGGTTTCCCGAATCAGCCGTACCATTTCGAATCCGTTCATCACGGGCATGTCGATGTCTGAAATAATGATGTCAGGGTGATGTTCTTTCCAGGCTTCCAGACCTTCTTTTCCGTTGCAGGCAGTAATGACTTCATAGCCTCCGATAATGTCCTGAAGTCCAGTCTGGACAATGTATGAAAGATTGTTGTCATCTTCCACTAATAATAATCTGATCATAGCTTTTTCGTGTTTATCTATACAAAGATATTTAAAATATCGTATTGCCTATATATTTGTAAAATAAAAATTGAATAAAAGTGAAAATATGATTTAATTGTTGTGGCTGTTGAGCAACAGCAGTTCGTATATTTCCTTGGCTTCCTGCTCTTTCAGACTCCTTATGGCGAACGATGTTCCATTGGTGGAAATCACCAGTTTCACCCTGTGATTATATGGTGTGAAAGGAGTGGAAACCATACGTACGACTTCTATATTGTCATACTTTATATAATTATAGATTTCGGCAAACTTTCCGTTGCTTATTTCCATATAGTCCTCCTTCAGTGTGATATGACTCCTGCGTACGGCAAGAAGTCCCTTGCTCAGTGAAACCAGCATATAGGCTATGGGAGCAAAAATCCAGATGTACTGTCCGTAATAGCACAAGGCTATGGCGGCCGGAAGCGAAATCAGAATATCGAATCTTATGATGTAGCCAAGCAGGCCATAACCGGAACGGGCAGAAATGACAGTTGGCGAGGAGTTATAGTCTTTTCCCAGCCACCAGTTCAGGAAGTTCCCGTCATGTGATGAACCGTAAATCTTTACGTCGGTATCTTTTTTTTCGTCTGTTGCATTCAGCGCCTGCCTGACCATTATAGTGCAGCAGCCCAACCAGTTTTCAATGATATTCCTTTTAACGTAAAGCGTACATACTTTGTCGAATGAGAACCGGTTGCTGTTACGCGTAATCAGTCCGCTTTCGAAGAAGAGCTGTTTTTCGTTCATACGTATATCCATATTGAAGTATTGAAGGAAAACCTTTCCCATCCATAGGATCAGAATTACTATGTACAGTATCACTATGACTGTTAATACAGCTGTAATAGAGAATGCGGAAGTATCAGCATGTGTTTCTACATAGTCTAAGAAATATTTTGCAGCCTTGTCGTTGACAGAAGTTATCTGATTGTACAGCGTGGCAAGCACACCGAACAACACTGCCATGCCTTTGAAGTGATTCTGGCAGAGAGCGCCTTTAATCAAGTTTAGGTTGCTTACTTCCAGTTTTATGCTTTTACAGTTTGCTGTGGCCTCTTGTTCCGTAGCTTCTGTCTTGTGTACTTCTTCCTGTGTATTTTCCTGAGTCTCCACACGGCTTAACAGAGCATCCCAGTCATCATCATCAAGGATGAGTTCTATCTCTTCAGTCCGTGATGCAAGAGTGTCAAACGAGATGCCTTTCATGTCAAGTATACGATAAATGAGACCGCTTTTGGTTCGTAAAGACTGGATCTTATGCAGAGGGACGCTTGTCCTTTCATGCTGTATGACACCATGGATAAAAATCAGGTTCCCGTTCTCAACGTAATATTTCTTGAAGTAGAAGCTTAGGAATGCGGTTATCAGCGATATGACAAGGAATCCTGCCAGGTAGGACAGAAGCATTATTATGTATTCCATAATAGAAGTCTCCTCGGATGAATCGAATATTCTGACAGTGAAAAGTATCAGGATAATACTTGCATAGTTTCGCAGAGCCTTCACGAAATAAATTACGAAAGCACTTTTGCTCATCCTGCGCGGTATTGAGAAATCATTTATTTTCATTTCTGATGCTTTCTATTATAAGTGCTTTAATATCATTTGCTTTCTCTTCTGTCAGTCCCGGAATGCTGGTAGCTTCAAGCATCTGCGCACCATTCACGATGTCGATGGCATAAAGTCCGAAAATGCGTGTTATCGGGTTCTGGCGTATGCTGACTTGCTGTATTTTACAGAAAGGAATCGTAATTACTGAAGGGAAGATAATTCCCGAACGGTATGTGATGTCATGTTCACGGATGGCGAATCCTTTATAGGAATAGGCCTTGGGAAGTAGAAAAAGATTCACAATCATAGCTGTCAGAAAAACACATTCTATGCCGATTGTCGTTACCACACGATAGGCGAACTCCTCTGCCAGAAGGAACAGAAGCGTGAGTCCCATAAAGATGATATAAACTAGTATCGTTTTTACTGTCTGGACTTTTAGGTATTTCTTTTCCAGTGGAGTATAATTGAGATTCTCTACCTTGTCTATGTTTTCAAAGTTCAATTGTCTGTTTGTCATATTGTTATTGATTTAGGCTTATTCTTCACTGTCTGTCAGAGGCAAATATATTATAAATTCAGTAAACTCGCCCTCTATACTGGTAACAAATGTCTTCCCGTGATGTGCCTTTACTACCTGGTCCACGAAAGAAAGTCCCAGTCCGAATCCGGAAACTCCGTTCCTGCGGTTACGTTTGACAGCAGAAGTTCGTTCAAACTTCTGAAAGATCAGGTGGATATCTTTTTCTGCTATGCCCAGTCCGTTGTCGCGAATCTTCAGAGCCGTGTATCGGTCGCTTTCTTCGGCAGTGATGTTGATTTGTACACTGTCTTTGGAATATTTGATGGAATTATCTATCAGGTTGCTGATAACTTCCTCCAGATATTCGCTGTCAGCATATGCCGATTTGCTTTGGAAATCCAGTGTAAACTCCACCGGTTTCTGTGATTTTGTCTTGAACTTCTCCGTCAGTTTGTCCAGCATGGGAACGAGATCTACCGTTGTCTTGTTCATTTCCAGTTTGTGATTCTCCAGTTTGGAGATGGTCAGAACTTTGTTGGTGAGCGTCAGCAGATGGTCGGATTCTGTTTCTGCTATGCTGAAATAGCGGTCTTTCATCTCCGGCTTGTCATCAAGCTTACCGCTTCTCAGGAATTTCAAGGCCATGATAATGGTGGTCAGCGGTGTTTTCATGTCGTGGATCATGGCATAGGAGAAGTCCTCACGAATCTGGAAAATCTTTTCGAATCGCGAAATGAATCTCACTTGATGGCCTATGCATACAATCACAAGCAGCATGATGATGAAAGTACCGGCAAGCAACAGGCCCATCCGTTTCAGAAATGTCTGGTAAGGATTGGTAAGGACGAGTTGGACAACCTGGGTATAATCAGAGCGGATGGGGAAGTATTTCGGCTTGACGGCCATGAAGGAAGGAGCTTTCCGTGTTCCGATTTCATGGAAGATTTTTCCGGTACGCGGATTCATGATATAAATGTAATACTGATCGCCCAGTTCGTTCTTGAACAGAAGTTCGGAGGTGATGGAATCAAGGTTATGCAACGACATCGGGTAGCCCATTTCGGTCAGACGCTGATAAAAATATGCCATAGGTGGAATGGTGTCATTGGTCGGACCACTCAATATTTCTGTTCCTTTCGGTGTTCTGCCGAATCTTATGTTCCCTTCTTCTTCCAGGGCTTTTTCGATGGTTGCATAACTTTCCTTCTGAATGTCGTTCCGAATCAGTTCATATGAATTGAAAATCCATGTCACCTGCAGGACCATAGCTCCCAGAAGTCCGAGAACTGAGAGGATGGTTATGAAGATGATGTTTTTCTTGCGTCGGGAAGTATTCATGGGTATTGTTGTATTTTGTCGCATGTTTCTTTTGCAAAGATAAAGTATAGAATCTTTTGCAGGGTATGAAAATGAAGTCTTAACCTAAAGATAACATAAGGATAAGGTGACGGTTTTTTTTCTTGTTCTATCTTTGTAACAGCAAAAAAGATCTGTTACAAAGATAATTTAGGTATGAAACTGTTCAAGTATTTGTTTTCCCGAAAATCTGCATCTCCGAAAGGTACAGTGATTTCATACGGCAGAGGGCCGGAAGGAGAGGAGGTGATTATAGATATCACAGAAACGAAGCATATTAATCTGAAGGTGATAATAACTTTCTTTGTTTGTTTGCCAGTCATGATGGCGCTTTTTTCAGCAGTTTATGGAGTTGACAGTCTGAATGTGACTTCTGAGAATTGTTTCAGCCGGGGCAAGTACTTGGTATTGTCCAGTTTTGTTTGCGGAGTTCTGGTGAATTGGCTGCTACAGTCTGTGGTGTATATTCTGATTCATCCGGCGGCATACCGGATGCTGAAGATCAGATATAATAAGCGTAATTACACTTTCCGCTTGTTTCATAAAGGCAATTTAAAAATCCGTCATTTCCGTATAGCGAACATGCTTGCACATAGTTTGTGTGGGTATATTCCTTTGATCGTGGGTTTCGTTGTGGGAGATGTCTCGATCTGCTACTTTGCTTTTTTGTCTGTTTTGTTTTTCTCCGATGAAATCAGTCTTCTGTGGAGATTGCGTCATTATAGCGGGCAGAGTATATGCAGATACATTTCTCTATGATGATCGCTCATTTTCATTTTCGGAAAAATGATTATTACCGGAACGCTAAGCCCTCTCAGTCTTAACCTAAAGATAACTTGTTGATAACATAAAAGATACATCAGCCGCTTTACCTTTGCATCATAAGAAATAACAAAAAGGTTTAACTTTAAAAACATTATTTATTATGATCGCAAATTTGATTATCTCAGCTGTTGTAGCAGCGTCCGTTTCTACTCCTGAAGTTGTTTATAATGTAGAATCAGAAGGAAAGAAGGTAACGAATATTGAAATGTATTCAGTGACCGATGGAAAATATCTGAATCGTCTTTGCAAAATAGATTTTTCTTATGATGAGGAGGGAGATGTGATAGATAAAAAAACTTATGTATGGGACGTGAAGAATTCCGAGTATGTATTGAAGCAGACAGAGACATTTACCAAATAATATTTAGCTGAACAGTATTATTTCTTTTATCGCAGGCTTTTTCCTATACAACTTTGAATGATCTGTAAGTTTCCTGATTTTGTCAGATCATTCAGCTGGTATATGGTTTCGGTTTAAAGAATTTCCAGCAATAATAGAATCTCTCGACTGATATAAAAGTTTTTCCAGTTAATGTGAAATCCGTCAGTTTATGTAAGGTTTATCTTCTTGTCTGGTATTTCCTACTGGTATAAGGTTTCCTGGTTTGAATGTATTTTCCCGGAAGTATAAATTGAAGTTTGTGTAAAGTTTATCGTCTTCTCTGGTATTTGCTACCGGTATAAGGTTTTCCGTTTAAATGGAATTTCTCAGCAAGTATAGGATTTCTGTTTGTATAAAATCTTCCGGTGATATAAAGTATCTCGTCTTGTCTGGGGCTTCCTGCCGGTATAAAAAACAGTTTTAAAAGGAAGTTCTCAGTGTAAATCAGTTTTTCGCCTTTATATAATATATAATAAGGTGTAGTATGAAGGAGTATTCGACGAAGTATTGAAAAATATGCTTTAAAACATAATTGATTTACAGTTGATTATAAAAATAATTGAAAAATGTTTGAAAAAAGTTTTT
>OHAQ01000784.1_pt1 | contig 25382 bp, 18 predicted proteins | sample 1577111 | NCBI WGS metagenome assembly OHAQ01 (sample SAMEA3541549, study PRJEB24748) | human gut metagenome | biome: human gut; feature: human-associated habitat; material: faeces | place: China | collected 2012 | reverse complement strand
GCGGTCGGTCGGCGCCGAGGTGCGACAGGTCGGATCGCTGCGGTCGGGCCTGCTGATGAAGCACCGCGACATCGACTTCCACATCTATTCGTCGCCGCTGCGCCTGGAAGAGAGCTTCGCGGCAATGGCGCAGCTGGCAGCCGATCCGGCCGTGGGTCGCATCGAGTGCCGCAACCTGCTCGCAACCGACGAGGCGTGCGTCGAATGGCACGCGACGTACCGCGATCGCGACGGTGACGAGTGGCAGCTCGACATGATCCACATCGTGCGGGGTTCGCGCTACGACGGTTATTTCGAACATGTGGCCGACCGGATCGCCGCCGCGCTGACACCCGTGACGCGGCGCGCCATCCTGCAACTCAAATACGACACGCCCGACGACGTGAAGATCGCCGGCATCGAATACTACGTGGCCGTGCTACGCGACGGCGTGCGCACCTACGACGCCTTCGCCGAGTGGCGGCGTACACACCCGCTCACGGGCATCGTCGAGTGGATGCCCTAACCGGCCCATACAGTCGCAGACCGGCGCAGGCCCCCCCGTACCGGTCTGCACACGGTATCCTGTCGTCCTTTCTTCGGGCGGTTCGACCGCGAAACGGAATGCAAAAAAATCCCGCAGAAGAAAAAGAAACCGATTTTATTTGGTAATTCCGCATTTTTGACTTACTTTTGCTCCGCGTTTGCTGAAAGTCAGCGGCACGCATCCACAGAATCGGAGAGGTGGGTGAGTGGCTGAAACCACCGGTTTGCTAAACCGACGTGCTGGGCAACCGGCACCACGAGTTCGAATCTCGTCCTCTCCGCCAAGTTTGGTAATGTATCAGATTAGGGCATAAGATTGCAACTAACTGAAAATCATTACACGGACTTAAAGAAAAACATAAAAAGAAGACGACTTCCGGGTCGTCTTTTGTATTTTTGCGCCCACAAATCGGCTGAAAATCGGCCGAGGGTTCCAAATAGGAACCTTCATGTATCAGATTAGGGCACGAAAAAATAACTTGCAAATTTTGCGAGGGAATTTGTATCAAAAATGGCTATCAAGAGAACGGGAAACAACGCTATAAATGCAAACACTGCCATAGGAAACAACAGGCGGATTATTCTTACCAAGCCTATATCCCGGAATTGAACCGGACGATCTCGGAATATATCAAAGAGGGCGTCGGGATCAGAGGCATCGCAAGGTTACTGGAAATATCGACGACGACTCTCATTAGAAGAATCATCTCTATCTCCAAAGATATAACAGCTCCGCATGTAACAGCTAATGTAGAATATGAAGTCGATGAAATCAAAACCTTTTTCGGCCGTAAAAAAGATCATATCTGGGTGGCCTATGCTCTGAACTGCGCTGACAAATCCGTTGTCTGTTTCTCTGTCGGTCCTCGTACCAATGAAACGCTGAGTAAGGTTACCGACAAACTGACCAATGTCAGATTGATCTATACGGATAAACTCCGGCAATATAAAACTCTCGACATCTATATACTTCAATGTACCAAACTGAAAATAGGATGTCTTATATGCAAATATAGGTTTTTTCTTTGAAAATCCATATTCAAGGCAAAATACAAGTCATTCAAAGTCAGCCACAATGGTTGGCTTTTTTCATTTTCTTTGAAAATTTTTCCGAAAATAGTGCAAAATCGGGCTTCGTGTGGTAATATAATCATATATAATCCAAATTCATTGGGATTCATTTAATCCAAACCGGAATTGGATTCGATTTACCAAATGCCACAATGATAAGGTCGCTGATAGATTTATTGAGAAACTTGCAATCCGAGGAGGATTGTAGGCTTTTCTTGGAAAATATCAGGTGGCATGGTGTTCCGGTTTGTCCTCATTGTGGCAGTAAGTCGGAAGAACATTACAAACTGACCAATGGCGGTGTATTCCGAGGGCTATACAAATGCAAGGATTGCCGGGAACGATTTACCGTAACGGTAGGAACCATGTTCGAGGGTTCGCATATTCCTTTGCAGAAATGGTTTATAGCGATATACGTATTCTTGGCTCATAAGAAAGGCATAAGCAGTACCCAATTGCATAAAGATATTGCAGTTACGCAGAAAACTGCTTGGTTTATGTTGAGTCGGATACGTTATAGCATCAGATATAATGCGGATATTGACTTTGGCGATATTACGCAGGTCGATGAAACGTATATCGGAGGCAAGAACAAGAATCGGAATGCAGGCAAACGGTTGAAGAATACAAGAGGCCGTAGTCTTAAATTGAAAGCACCTGTAATGGGTCTGTTATCCGATGGAAAAGTCTATGTAGAGCCTATTCCGAAAGCCAGCAAATGGATATTGCATGGTGTGATAAATTCACTTGTGCCGAAAGGAACTACTGTTGTTACCGACGGCTGGTATGGCTACAAGGGTTTGTCGGAAAATTATGTGCATAAAGTAGTAGACCACCATAGAGGAGAATATGTCAAAGGCGGTTATCATACAAATTCGATTGAAGGTTTTTGGAGCCAACTGAAACGTGGCATAATAGGAGTTTATCATTTGGTTACTCGGAAACATTTGGAATTGTACTGCGATGAATTTGCATACCGATATAATACGAGGAATTTGACGGATGGAGAAAGATTCAGCCAATTCCTGTCCATTGCCAAAAAACGATTAAGATACCGGATGTTGATATTGTAATTGTCAATGTGCATATACATATACCAAACAAAAACATAGAAGATATGAATGTAACGACACGTTGGTATTGGGCACAGAATGCAGCCAAGACCAAAAAGGCTGTGGATGTAATTATTGTCGGAGCAAGCGGTACGATTGTAAAAACTACCGTGCAATCGAAATAATTGCAGAAATTCCGATTTTGCAATATCATCTGAAATGACTACTTTTAATGTCGATTTATACAAACTTTAAAAAGCAGAGTTTATGATTAAAAAGATGATTTGCATTGCGGTATGTGCTTGGATGTGTGCATCCTGCGAGAAAAATGACGGGGGGGGGTTGATGAGCCGGTAGAACCACCTATTGAAAAGCCGGAAGAACCGACTACTCCGCCGTTGACCGAAGATTTAAGAACAATTAAAATCGAAGAAAACATTATGGCAGTAGTTGGTACAAATGGTTGGAATGCCATTGCATATGGTAATGGAAAATACGTAGCTGTTGGTGCGAATGGATATGTAACAACGTCAACCGATGGCGTGAATTGGACAACGCCGAAACAAATAGCAGGTTCTTCTTATACATGGAATGGAATTATATATGCGAATGGAAAATTTGTTGTCTGTGGCCAATATAGTTATATCGCAGTATCCACTGATGGTACAAATTGGACAACTTATAAAGTAGATTCCTCTGCTACATATAATTGGGCTGATATTGCATACGGTAATAGTAAATTCGTAGTGGTTGGTAGTAGTGGCCGTATATCAACCTCCGCCAATGGGACAAGTTGGACAACGCCGAAATGGTTTGATTCAAGTCACGGTTTGTTGTCAATTGCGTATGGCAATGGCAGGTTTGTTACAATGGGCAATGGTAGTACATATATTGGAGTGTCTACTGATGGTACAACTTGGTCAAAATATGCAGTACCGTCGAGTATGCTTATAGGATATGGAATGGCGTTTGGCAATGGTAAATTCGTATGTAGTAGTTCTAACGGGCATATTTTTACATCCAATGATGGACAAACTTGGACAAAATTCACCACAGATGTTAATGGTAATTGGATGGATGTCATATATAATGGTGAAATGTTTATTGCTGTCGGCCGTTCTTGGAATGATAGTTATTCCAAATATGTTAATACGATAACAACATCAATAGATGGTGAAACATGGACACCCACAGAAATAGTTAAAGATGAAAATGGAGGCATTATAACAACTGTTCCAAGTGGAATAATTGCTGTGCCAGCAAAATAGCCAGTTTTAATGGTGGAATATATAAGAAGCGACCTAATGATTTGGGTCGTTTTTATTGTATAAATACTTAAAATTCTTACTTTTGCATATAGATCATCGTATGCTTAGGTTGGTACATTAAAGTATATAGATGTCATTTAATCCTCAATACCTAAACGCCCTCGCCATGGTATCCTGCTCAGACTTGGGAATACCGTATTTAGTAGCGAGTTTTCTCCAACCTGAAACAACACGCTTAACCTCTGCAAGTATTGATTCCGCACGGGCGGGTTCCAATCCGAAATACGGCGTGATGCTCATAGGCAGATCAAAATCCAAAGAATTGTCATTCTCCGAGATGTTGAGCTTCAGTCCCGTGCCGTACTCGTCAGGGTTTATATCATAGGCGGGTGACAATCGCCACCCCTGCGGCGTAAGCAGGAAACCGTGGTTCCGCAGGTGGTCATCGCAGTTCGAAACGGCGATATTGAATACGATCCTACGCCAGAGCTGCTCCATGTTCCGGTCCGTATCGTCGCAGTTGGCGATGATCCATTCGGCCAGTTCGAGATAGCTGGCTCCTTCCGTATGACTCGCACCGTCCGTATAACCGAGCAATGTCATGGCCGAGGCGAAATGTATCCGCCGGCCAGTATCGGTCCGGTCGAAGCGCTCGGTTATAAAACTGTGGTGCCGACTGCCGAACCGCTGCGCCCGGCATTCGGACATCTCGATACCGCACGAGCGGGCCATCTCGGCCGTAACCATCTCCCATGCCCCGGAATCTTTCGTATCTCCGGCACTCGGGAACTTGACGATCCATAAGCGTCCGTTCTCATCCACTACGTTGGCTTTCGGCCTTGCCCCGCCCAATGACGAACCGGGTGCGACGAGCATATCGATCCATCGCGTATGCTCCGGCGTATCGACATGATCTTCCCGCTCTATTTGCAGGCTGGCATGTTCCAGTTCCCGGATCGATGCCCAAGGCGGTGTCGCTAGCGACCGGTCGTTGTCCATAAAATCCCCTTCTTTCGAGAACTTGAAGCGCAGGGCTCCCATGCGGTTTCCGTCATACACGCCCATCAAGTAATCCGCCTCGGTAAGCGTTCGCGGTTTTCGGTCCTGCAACCGGGCGTTGATGGCTTCCCGCCTGCGCATAAGCGTACGCCCCCAGCGGTCCGGTGCAGAGTCGAGGAATAATCCGAAATTGCTCTTATCCGAAGGTTGGTATTGCTTTCCTGTGAATGCCGACAGGTCGGGATCCAGCGCCCGGAAACGGAGATGAGCCAGCCATGCGGGATCGTTCTCATAGGAGAAGACCTCTTTACCCCGGATCGTTTCGCTGTGAAGCACACCCATATAGACCGGCTTCGCATCCTCGGGCCAGTCCATATATACGTATATATCGCGCTGCGTTACCATAATTTATCGTTTTTGGGAAACCCTTTCTCCGACCACAAGTTTGGCATCCTGAAGGGCACGCCCCAGTTCGTCATCTTTAGCTACGAGCAGCAAATCTTTTTCTAGTCCGAGGATAGCCAGCACCCGGAAATAGTATCCCATCGCAACTCCCTCTTCGCCCCGCTCGATCTTGGTCAGGGTGTTACGGGAGATTCCGGCACGCTCGGCCACCTGCTCCGAGGATAACTCCCGGCGCAGGCGTGCCAGCTTTATATTTTCGCCCAGAGCCGTAAGTGTCTTACGCTGGCTCGGCAACAATGCCCGTTTCATACAATAACATTAACGATTATGTGCAAATATAAGTATTATTGCTCAAAATAATTAGTATTATACAGATTTATTTTGCAGGCTATTTCCGAATACCTTTCTCGTACGGGTTCCAGCAACAACAAAGGCAGATATCGCGACGTTTCTCTGTTATCGTGAAGTAAGCTATGAGATTACGATTCTGACAGATACTCGTGGGGAGGAATCATCCAGACGACCTTTCCGGTCTTCTCAAACCGGTCCCTCTGATCCATGGCGACTATCGTCCCTTCCGTTAGCCCTAATACGTTTATGATTTCTACTGAACCATTATACTCCCAGTCGAAATTCTCATCAGTTACTTATGCACAAACTTTAACTAGGCAAGCAACCTTGTTCTTTTTCATCAAAACAAAGTCACACCTTTTTTGATGTTATCAAAAGATTTAAGTTGTGACAGGGGTTATATATGTATACATATATAACCCCTGTCCAAAACATAAAAGTTAAAAGTCGAAAAATGAATTTTTATACCGAATCCTTTCAGTCATTCTCTTCTATCGCCAAATAAAAAGTTTCTATCAGCCAAATACAACCAATTACACGACAAGAAAGTATAACCCTTGAAAAACAAGTTTTCTGAACTTGCATATCTACAGCAAACTACGTACATTTGTACCGTTAGCAGGTTCTTCAAAGACGATTCCGGACAGTAGATCATAAGGTTAGTATCCAAATCGTTACCTGACACGAGAAAAATATAGCAAGTATCTGATTACAGGACATTTCGGAAAATTAGGTTCATAACCCCTCCTCTCCGCCAAGTTCGGAGCCGACAGGCGGCAACAAAACGACAAATCCTGCAAGACAAATACTTGCAGGATTTTTTCTTTTTCAGGGTATGGCTGAAAACAGCCTAAAACCGGTTCCGGAACAGGTAGCTGAACCTGAAAACCTCCGATCCCGACAGGCAACGATTTATCCGTAATTCTCTTACTAAATATAAAGATCCAGTAAGACAAACAGCGGAGTCAGTAGTTTTACAACCCAATCGGTTACCTACGAAAAGTACATTCAAAATTTTCTTCTACTTGAAGAAGGTCGCCCCTCGGGCAAACTTCCAAGACCTGAAACCGATTCCCATGAAATCGGAGGCGTCCGACGTCCGGTCACAGAACTTGTTCGCCACCTCCCGACAAGGATTTCCGCCGTCGACACCGATGGCGACCCTGAGATTTTCGACCTCATAGACGGGGTTCGCTCCGTCGGCGAAGAAGCAATAGATCCCTGTATTCCGCGCCGACACACTCCCTGCACACAGCACAATGCACGCCGGCAAAACCAATTTTTCCATAAGCTTCGAAAAAGTTCCGTCCATATCCCGACGGCCCGAAAAAAAATAGAGAAGCGATGGCGCCGAAAGCTTATTTTAAGTACTGGAATCCGGAACAGTCTCGGGATAAAACAAACAACAGCCCACGCCCATATCCACGGATGGATACGACGCGAGAAGATATCGGCTTATTCTCTTCTCCCGTTGAATTTTCCCGATCGAACACCGAGAATAAACTTACACGTTCCGTGTTTTCAGTATGCCACTGCAAATGCAGAAAACATATCCGGAAAATGCAACCGTTCTCTTCCGTTGGGACTGTACTGCATACCCACAGCTTATTATAATCGTCGTCCGGTTTATAAAAAGCCAGCCGTCCTTCGACAGGACGGCCGGCTCGGAAAAAGAATATGCCTTTTGAAGACCTTATTCCCTATCGCTCATCGAATAGGGAGCGTCTTCGGATTTCGCGCCGCGGCTGTCGTTCGGTTCCGGCCGCATCTCGAAAGCGATCTTCGCTCCGTTCAGCAGCTCGCCGTATTTCAGGAAAGTTCGTTCGAGAGTCTTTCCGTCGAGTGTCATCTTTCCGACATAACGGTTCTCGGGGCCGTTCCCGGGAGCTTCGATCTCCACGGTCTTGCCGTTTTCGAGGTGGATGAGCGCTTTTTTGAAGAGCGGCGAACCCACCGCATATTCGTCCGATGCGGGACAGACGGGATAGAACCCGAGGGCCGAGAACACGTACCAGGCCGAGGTCTGTCCGTTGTCCTCGTCGCCGCAGTTTCCCGCGACGGTTCCCCGACCGGCTGCGGCGCCTCCTCTCCGATCGGATCGGAGGCGCAGGCGGCCAGCAGAGACAACGCACAAAGGGCGATATGCAACCGGCTTTTCTTTTCGAATGAATGCATTTTATTATTTATTACGGTATAAAGGTCTGTCGATCGAAATCCATTGCAAAAATAGGAATCCTGCCCGTCGTATGCAGTCCCCATTTGTCGGGATTTATGCAGATCAAAATCCCTACATTTGACGATGGCGCATTCGGAGAGGTTGCCTTACCTTTGTCACACCGAATCGCAGAGGAGGGCCACAGCCCCTCCGCGTACTGAAAAACGATATGTCGCTTCGACCTCACATAACTTTTCTAACCCGCCTCGCAACGTTTCTGCCGCTCTTCGCAACGATCGCCGCATTCGGGCAGCAATCCGCAGGAACGTTCCGCATAGCGGGCAGCGTGACGGACTACGCCACGGGAGAGCCCGTCGTCGGAGCCAACGTCGTGGCTTACGACGCAGGCGGCCGTCCCCACGGCGCTGCGGTCGGGGCGGACGGACGTTTCGCATTCAACTGCCCGACGAAAGCCGCGACGCTGCGCGTCTCGATGCTGGGATATCGCAACGAGACGGTCAAACTCGTTCCGGGACGCACCGACTACGACATCCGCCTGAGAGAGGCGCCGTCCGACGTCGGAGAGGTCGTGGTGACGGGATTCGTCGACAAGAAACGGGAGAGTTACACGGGCGCCACGCATGTCATCCAGCGGCAGGAGATCGAGAACATGGTACACACCAACGTGCTGAACATCATTCAACTCCAAACGCCCGGCTTCGAGATCTTCGACGATATCGCCAACGGTTCGGATCCCAACAAGATTCCCGACATGGTGCTCCGCGGACGAAGCAGTTTCATCGAAGGCGACCAGACCAACGTCCCGCTCTTCATCCTCGACGGCACGGAGGTGGACATCTCCTACGTCTTCGACATGCCCTCGGACGACATCGAGTCGATCTCGGTGCTCAAAGACGCTTCGGCCACCTCGTTCTACGGTTCGAAGGCGGCCAACGGCGTGGTGGTCATCACCACCCGCCCTACGCAAGCCGGCAGGCTCCAAGTCAACTATTCGGGCAATTTCCAGGTCAGCATCCCCGATTTGTCGGACTACCGGCTGCTCAACGCCCGCGAAAAGCTCGAATACGAACGTCAGGCCGGCGTCTACGGCGATTTCACGGGCAGCAACAACACCGACGTCACCAACCAGAAATCCTACTACGAAAAACTCGACCGGGTCAACGCCGGCGTCAACACCGACTGGAAGCGAATGGCGCTGCGCACGGGATTCAACCACATCCATAATCTGATGCTCTCGGGCGGCAGCCAAGATTTCCGTTACAACGTGTCGGGCAGCTACAACTCCACGACGGGCGTGATGGACGAGTCGGACAAGCAGACGGCGTCGCTGCGCATCAACCTCACCTACGGCGACATGAACAAGCTCTTCTTCCAAAACATCGCTTCGCTCACGCAGAGCGATTCGAACGACGTGCCCTACGGAAGCTTCTCGGACTACGTGTCGCTCAATCCCTACGATCGCCCCTACAACGACGACGGTTCGCTCAACAGCGTCCTCTCGTTCAATACGGCCAATCCGCTCTACGAAAAGTCGCTGAGCAGCTACATCCGCAACACGTCGGGCAGTTTCATCGACACGTTCCGCGTGCGCTGGAACATTCTCAAAGGGCTGCGCGTCGAAGCGTCGCTGTCGTACACCCAGACCAAGAGCGAAGGCGAGACCTTCTGCTCGCCCCTCTCGCAACAGTTCAACAACACGATCGACGCGAACAAGAAGGGCAGTTTCGACGTCTCCAACGGCACGACGCACAACCTGTCGGGAAACGCCTTCGCCGTCTACAACAAAGCGTGGAACCGGCGAGGAGGAGACGCCTCCGACCTGCTCAGCCTCACGGCTGGATTCAACATCGAATCGACCCGTTCAGAAAGCCACTCTTTCTCGGCGCTGGGCATCCTTTCGGACAAACTCGAACATCCCTCGATGGCCACGGGATACGCCGAAAGCCGCCCGGGCGGCAGCGAAGACCGTTCGCGTATGCTCGGATTCTACGTCAACGCCAACTACATCTGGCACAACCGCTATTTCATCGATCTCTCGTTCCGTTACGAGGGCTCCTCGAAATTCGGCGCCGACAACAAGTACGCCCCCTTCGGATCGCTGGGGCTCGGCTGGAACCTTCACAAGGAAAGGTTCCTCAAAGGGAGCGCCGTCTCGCTGCTCAAACTGCGCATGAGCATGGGTTACGTCGGCAACGCCGGATTCAGCCCTTATCAGGCGCAGCTGGCCTACCAATACAGCTCCTCGCTCCAATACAACGGCGGAATCGGCGCCGTGCCCGTCTCGATGGTCAACCCCCGTCTGAAATGGGAACGCAGTCTCAAACGCAATCTCGGCCTCGATTTCGGACTGTGGCGCGACCGCCTCAACGGCAGCGTCGACGTCTACTACGACACGACCAACGATCTGGTGATGGACATTTCCAAACCGGCGCATATCGGATTCACGAGCGCCAAGGAGAACCTCGGCAAGATCCGCAACAGCGGTATCGAACTGTCGCTGCGCGGGAACGTGCTGCAACGCAAACACACGAATCTGAACCTCTTCCTCAATCTGAGCCACAACCGCAACCGGATCGTCGAGATCAGCGACTACCTGAAAAACAAGAACGCCGAGAACGAAGCCAACGCCACCTCGTCGCTTCCGGCCGCCTTCTACGAAGAAGGCGAGTCGATGACGGCACTCAAAGTGATGCGCTCGGCGGGAATCAATCCGGCCAACGGCAAGGAGGTCTTCATCGACCGCGACGGCAATCCCACCTACGAATACGACTACCGCGACAAGTACGTCGCGGGCGACACGACCCCCGCCGTACAGGGATCGTTCGGACTCTCGATGAGCTGGCGCTCGTTCGACCTCTCGATGAATTTCGCCTACCGGCTCGGCGCGAGCATCTACAACCAGACCCTCGCCACGAAGGTCGAGGGCGCCTCCCCGACCTCCAACGCCGACCGGCGAGTATTCTACGACCGCTGGAAGGCTCCGGGCGACAAGGCGCGTTACAAGAACATCGCCAACCGCGAAACGACGCCTCCGACCGACCGTTTCGTGGCCACGGAGTATGCGCTCGAAGGCTCGTCGCTCAAACTCTCCTACACGCTGCCGGACGCCTTCTGCCGCCGGCTGCATCTGCGGCGCGTCCGCATCTCCGCCTCGACGGGCGACCTGTTCAACATCTCGACGATCCGCCGCGAACGCGGACTGGACTATCCGTTCGCCCGCGTCTTTCAGGCGTCGCTGACCGTAAATCTCTGATCCGATGGAACGCATCCCGATCCGCATAACCGCACTGCTGGTAATGACGACTCTCGCCGCCTGCGATTTTCTGGACATCGACACGCCGGGAATCGTCAACCGCGACAAGATGTTCGAGAACGAACAGGGATTCATCGACGCCATGAACGGCGTCTACGCCTCGATGGCCGACGCCGACCTCTACGGCGAACAGCTCTCGTTCGGATTCGTCGACGAAATCGCGCAACTCTACTACAACGACTACGAAGCCAACGAGACGACGCTGACCAAGACCTTCGACCTGCGCTACCGCGACGAAGACGTGCGCCCGCAGATCGACGCCATCTGGTCGAAAGCCTACAACACGATCGCCTCGGCCAACAGCGTGCTGGACAACATCTCCGGACACGACTTCGCAATTCTGCCGCGCATCCGCGGCGAAGCGCTGACCGTGCGCGCCTTCCTGCATTTCGACCTGCTCAGACTCTTCGCGCCCAACATCGAACGCGGCGACGAGCAGGCGATCCCCTACGTCGAGCATTTCTCGATCTCCCCTGTCGAACGGAGCACGGTGCGCGAGGTCTACGAACGCATCGTCGCCGACCTGACGGAGGCCTACGGACTGCTGCGGGATGCGCAGCCGGCTTCGGGGCGCACGCCCGAGGAGCTCTACGTCTCGCAATACGCCGCCGCCGCACTGCTGGCGCGCGTCTGCAACTGGGGCGGCGACCACGAAACGGCCGAACGCTACGCCCTCGAAGCGCTGAAAGGACCGTTCGCCTTCATTCGCGAGGAGCAGATCAAGAACCTCTTTCTGGGTTATACGGCACGCACGGAGTGCATCTGGGGACTGCACGCTCCCGACATGTATCGCGACGTCCGCAGCCGGCTCTACCCCACGCGGCTCACCGACGAACTCGACATGGTACGCGACAACTACCAGACGATCTTCCGCGTGTCGTCGTTCACGTCGACCAACAACGACTACCGTTACCAGAGCTATTTCACCCGCACCAAATGGGAGCACTCGGTGGTGTTGCTCACCAAGTTCTACGACAAATACTACGACGAGGAGCAGATCGTCCCTTCGGGGCGCATCCCGGGGCCGAATCTGGTGCGTCTGCCCGAGCTGTACTACATTCTGGCCGAATCGGTCTACGACCGCGATCCGGCCGCTGCGCTCGAATATCTGAATACCGTGGTGACGGCACGCGGCCTGCACCCGATCGAGGCGGCCGACATCGCCACGCCAGCGAGCTTCCGCGAAGAGCTTCTCAACGAGATCATGAAGGAGTTCTGGGGCGAAGGTCAGATTTTCGCCACCTACAAACGTTTCAACCTGCCGATGGAGGGCGTGAACGGCAAGGAGCACCCCGCCACCGACGACACCTACCTGCTGCCGCTCCCCGAAAGCGAGGAATCGGCGGGCATCGACTGAACCGAATACAAGATGAAACGCCGTACGCTAAGATACCTCGTTCCGGTGGCCGCGCTGCTCGCAGCGGCGGGTTGCGACTATAAGGAGAGCTTCCCCTACCAGGGCGACGAACTGATCGACTTCACGACCGATTCGCTCTACTTCTCCTTCGGCAAGGAACCCTTCTCGGTCACGGAAAAGACGATGGAAGTAGGCGTCGAGATCGTCGGATCGCCCGTGTCGCACGACCGCGGCTACCGCATCCGCATCGACCCGCTGCGCACGACGGCGCAGGCCGGACTGCATTACGACGCCCTCGAAGAAACGCGCACGATTCCCGCCGGGGCTTCGTCGACGACGATTCCCGTGCGCGTCCACCGGCTCGAACTCGAAGACGAGACGGTCTACACGCTGCGGCTGGAACTCGTCGAAACGGAGGATTTCCGTCTCGGTGTCATCGAAGGCCGCGCCGTGTCGGTCTGCTTCACCAACCGGCTCGACCAGCCCGACTGGTGGACGGAACTATCGCACTGGCTCGGTGAATACAACGTGCGCAAATATCAGAAATTCATCGAACTGTGGGGCAGCCCCATCACGAAGGAAGACATCGAGGAGAACAAATACGCCATCCTGCGCGTCTTCAAGGAGGTGAAACTCTATTTCGAGGAGAATCCCGTCTACGGGGTCACTTTCCCCGATGTGGAGTGGCCCGTCTGACCCCGCCCCGAACGATCCGACCAATGTTCAACCCAATTAAAATAACGCTTATGAAAAGATTTTTTTCGCTTTTTCTGACCGCCGCCCTCGCAGGCGCGGGTTTTGTATCCTGCTCGGACGACCCCGAAGACCAGCCGGTCGTACCGACCGACGTCGAGAAGGTGTCGGGCATCGAAACGAACTATGTCCTCGGACTGCACGAGTATCTCGAAATCACACCCGACATCGAACTCTCGAATGAAAACGAATCGATCAGCTACGAATGGAGCATCGATTACGAAACGGTCAGCACCGAGAGGAACCTCTCGTTCAAGTGCGACGAACTGCTCAACGACGTCAACTGCTATTTCAAGGCCAGCAGCTCGACGGGCGCCAAGATCGCGGAGTTCAAGCTGAGCGTCACCTCGCCCTACGACAAGGGACTTTTGCTGCTGAGCCAGACGGGCGACGGAGCGATGCTCACCTTCAAGCGACTCGACATCATGGCGACGCCCGCCAGCCCCTACGCTTTCAAGGACAACAATCCCACCCTTTCGCTGGGCAAGGAGGCGCTGGCGCTCTGCTGGAAAGGCGAAGGCCTGACCAATCTGGGCAACTCCATCAAAGATCAAGATACGGAAATCATCCTCAGCTCGGGCAATCCGACCAAGGTCTACGTGCTCAATACGAACGACATGAAGGTCAAGACCGAAATCACCTACAACGGCGAGGGCGAGTTCCATCCCAACTACGTCATTTACCCCTACGGCGTCCAGAACAGTCTGTGGGAAGGCGAACTCTACTGGCTCGGCGGCGGCCGCGAGTACATCATGGCCGCGGATCGCAATTTCATCACCTCCACCATGGAAGAGATGCCCGAAGGCGCACAGTTCGCCGATATGGCCTGCTCGCTGGTAGACACCGACATGACGCGCGTGTATTACAACACGGCAAGTCAGAAGATGGTCTACATATCGGGCGTATTGGGCATGGTGACCGAAGGGACGAAAGCCTGCAACGTCGAACCGATGAACCTGATCCCCTGCGACGGCATCTACCGCGACGAGGAGGGCGGAGATCACCGCTACGAACCCATGAACGTCATTCTCGTAGGCAAACAGGGCTCCTCGACCAAGATTTACCGCTTCACCCCCGAAAACCTCACGACCACGGAAGAGGTGCTCACCGAGCAGGACGCTACCGGCAACATTCTGCCGACCTCGGCGACGACGGCCAATCCCGCCAAACCGATCCTCTACTACTCGAAGGGCGGCGACATCTACCGCTTCAATTACGACGGTAACAATTTCGATACGGAACCCTATATTTCGCTGGGCGACAACTTCGAAGTAAAACAGCTCGTCTTCAACCCCTACGACGTCGACACGCTCTACATCGCCGCCGAAGACACCGCCGAAACGGGAGAGATGAAAGCCTCGCTGTTCATCTACGACATCTCGGACAATTCGTCGGCCGAAAAACTCTTCGAAGACCACAAGGTAGGCGGCACCGTCAGAAGACTGATCTACAAGGGAAACGGCAAGGAAAACGACGAGCGGGTGGCGAAAAGCAACTCGATTCTGAGCAAATTCATCCGATAGATCATGCCGGATCCGGTCATCGAATGTCGCAATCTGACCCACCGGTACGGCGAGCGACTGATCTACGAAAACCTGAGCTTCGAGGTTCCGCACGGGCGGATCCTCGGGCTTTTGGGTAAAAACGGTACGGGCAAGACGACGACCATCAACATCCTGAACGGTTATCTCGAACCCGTCGCAGGCGAATGTCTGATCTTCGGAGAGAACATCCGCACGATGAGGCCCCAAACGCGCGCCCGCATCGCGCTGTTGCTCGAAGGACACGTCCAGTACGCCTTCATGACGATCCGGGAGATCGAACGCTTCTATTCGCAATACTACCCCCGTTGGGACGCCCGGGCCTACTACGGACTGATGGAGCTGCTGGCCGTCGCACCCGGACAACGGATCGCGCGCATGTCGTGCGGGCAGCGGTCACAGGTAGCTCTGGGGTTGATTTTGGCACAGAACGCCGATCTGATGATCCTCGACGATTTCTCGATGGGACTCGACCCGGGTTACCGCCGACTGTTCGTGGAGTACCTGCGCGACTATGCCCGCAGCCGCGGCACGACCGTATTCCTCACGTCGCATATCATTCAGGACATGGAGAAACTCATCGACGACTGCATCGTCATGGATTACGGACGTATCCTCGTGCAGATGCCCGCAGGCGATCTGCTCGGTCGCTTCCACCGTTACGAACTCGCGATCGCCGAGGGTGTCGCGCTTCCGGAAGTGCCCGAATTCCACCGCCCGACGGCGATCGGAGGGCGCGCCGAATTCTATTCGTTCGAAAGGGAGGCAGAGGTGGCCGCCCGACTCCGGCAGGCGGGCATCGCCTGCGATACCCTACGAAGCGAAGCGCTGAACCTCGAAGACGCCTTTATCGGTCTCACCGGCAAGTACTGACAACGACATGAACAAAGCGATTTTCTACAAGGAGCGAATCAAGATCAGGCGGTTCTATCCGCTGGCGACCGCAGTACTGGCCGGATTCACAGCCTATGCCCTGTTGCGCATCGGCCGCATGTACGCCTTCAACGGCGCGGCCTCGGTCTGGCTGGCCGTCCTCGACCGGGGCGACGTGCTGGTCGACCCGCTCAAATACCTGCCCGCGCTCGTAGGCGCAGGGCTGGGATTGGCCCAGTTTCTTCCCGAAATCACACAGAAACGGCTGAAAATCACGCTGCATCTGCCCGACTCGCGCCGAGCGATGATGCTGGGAATGCTCGGTTACGGCCTCGTGCTGCTGACAGTGCTTTTCGCCGTGCAACTGCTCGCGATCGGTCTCTATCTGCGGCACCTCATGGCACCGGAACTGGTGCATGCCGTCGTATCGACGACGTTACCGTGGTATGCAGCCGGTTTCGCGGGTTATCTGTTCGCGGCGTGGATATGCATCGAACCCACATGGCGGCAGCGTCTGTTCGACGCGCTGATCGCCGCAGGCGTCATGCGGCTGCTCTTTTCGAGCGATGCGCTGCGCGTCTGCGACACCCTGCTGCCGTGGATCGCCGCCGTCGTGCTCTGCGCGCTCTTCTTTCCGCTCCACTCGACGCTCCGCTTCCGGCGGGGATGTCAGGACTAAAACCCGTACCGAAGCATGAAAACGATTAAAACGATCATCGTCCTGCTGGCCGCAGCGCTGCTGGCGTGGGCGCTGCCGTGGTGCTATGCCTTCGTCTGCTCCGAGCCGCAGGAATCTCCGCTGACGCTTTACAGTTGCGTGACGCACGACTTCGCGACCTTTTCATTCGAGGGGCACGACGACGCGGCAGGCTACGATCCGACCGGAAATCCCTATACCGAACGGCAGTTCGACAGCATCATGCCCACCGTCTTCACCCGCCGGCTGGCCGAAGAGGGCCGTTTGCCCGAACGCATCGACGGCATCCCCTTCGACGCCCGCGAGGTCGAACTCAGCAATTTCGTCTTCCGTGCGTCGCCCTCGGAATTGAACCGTCCGCAGATCGGACTCTACCAACTGCTCGAATCGGCTCCGGGCCGCGAAGGATTCCGAACGCCCGACGACGTATTCCGCATCACGGAGCGGGGAATCGAATTCGTGAAAATGGCCGACAACCGGATCGATGCCGAAAAGAGCGAACGTTTCGATCGCGTGATGAAGAAGAAGGGATTCGTCTTTCCCGCCCGCCGTATCGCGGGAAACGCTTCGACCTACAAACATTATGACAACGGCTACCTGTTGCTCGACGCGACCGGAACGCCGTTCCAGATGAAACAGCTCTGCGGCCGGCCGTTCGTCCGCCGCATCGAACGGCCCGATTCAGTGACATTCACGCACGCTTTCGTCACGGAGTTCCCCGACAAACGACTGCTGGGATTCCTCGGAGACGACCGCGGCGGCATCCATGCGCTCGAAGCGGATTACTCCCTGCACTGCCTGCCGCTGCATCCCGTCGATCTCCGACGCGAACGTCTGATCGTCGTAGGCGACTGTTTTTATTGGACGGCGATCACCGAACGGCAGGGCTTCGAACGCCTCACGGCCGTCAATGCCCGCGACTATTCCCTTGCTGCGGAGCACGAGACCGATTTCCCCGCTCCGAAATGGGAACAGACCCGAAAATACCTTTTCCCGTTTCGGCTGGTCTTCACCGCGTCGTCCGACAAATACATCAAGCCGCGGTTACACGACTTCTCGTACCTGGCCCTCGGACTGAACACCCTGCTGGCTGCCGGTTGGGCCGTATACAGCATGAAAAAGCGGCGCTACCGGACGATCCGCGCATTGGGGATTCTGGTGCTGGGGATTTACCTGTTGGTCCCGCTGCTGCTCACCGACCGCGAATGAACGTCAGAAGCGCCCGACACGGGCACTTTTGCATCCATCCGATGAACCGTCCGCAAACACGATTCCGCCCTATCCAGGGGCGGAATTTTCGTTTGTCCACGGCAGATTCGAATTCACAGACATTTGTAAAACGTTTTAAATACCGATAATTCGAATAGAAAATATTAAAATTCAAGCGGAACAATTTTCTTAACCGAAAAATAACATTATTTTTGCCATACCAACTAAAACGTTTTACATGAAACCTATCAACAAAACCGTATGCAGTCTGGCGGCACTCGCCCCGCTCGCAATGGCGCAAAGCGCGAACGCCGGCCAACGCCCGAACATCATCTTCTTCCTGGTGGACGATTTCGGCTGGACGGAGACCTCGCTCCCCTTCGGCGAAGAGACCTACCCCAACAACCTCAGATTCCATACGCCCAATATGGAACGACTGGCCCGCACGGGCGTCATGATGACCAACGCCTACGCCTGTCCCGTATCGACCCCGACACGAACCAGCATGATGACGGGCATGAACGCCGCGCACATGGGCATCACGTCGTACTGCTCCTTATATAAAGACACCTGCCCCGACGCGATCGGCGGCCGGCCCGGCACGACGAACGCCAACGAAGACGATATCTTCGCGCACCCCGAATGGAACTACAACGCGCTGTGCCCCGCCTCCTTCCGCAACGAGGCCGACAGCATCGCCTACGGCCTGAACCGCACGCTCTACGCCACGCCGATGGTGGAGATTCTCCGCGACGCAGGCTACCACACCATCCACGTCGGCAAAGCGCACTGGGCACCGACCGGCACACCGGGCTCGAACCCCTACAACATGGGATTCACGGTCAACATCGCCGGTTCGGGCAACGGCCACCCCCAGAGTTATCTGCCCGAAGAACACTTCGGCAACCTCCCCAAACGAGGTACCTACGCCTCGGTGCAGAACATGTCGCAGTATTACGGCTCGGGAATCCATCTGACCGAGGCGCTGACGCTCGAAGCGCTGAAAACGCTGGAAGACCCGATCCGCCGCAAACAACCCTTCTACCTCTACTTCGCCCACTACTCCAACCACACACCCATTCAGCGCGACGAACGGTTCATCCGAAAATACCTCCACGCGGGAATGGACGAACAGCAGGCCCGTTACGCCTCGATGGTCGAGGGAATGGACAAAAGCCTGGGCGACGTACTCGACTACCTCGAAGCCAAAGGGATCGCCGACGACACGATCATCCTCTTCATGTCGGACAACGGCGGTCACTGCTTGGGACAGGACAAGGGCGGAGAGCCCCACACGCAAAACCTGCCGCTGCGCGAGGGTAAAGCTTCCGTCTACGAAGGCGGCATCCGCGTGCCATTGATATTCCGCTGGCCGGGAAAGGCGGCGGAAGGAACGCGCCTCAACACGCCGGTCATCAACGAGGACATCTTCCCGACGATTCTCGAAATGGCGGGCGTGAAACATTACGAAACCGTGCAGGAGTGCGACGGTCTGAGCCTGGCGAGGCTCATCACCGCAGGTTCGAAGATGGTGGCCAAAGCGCAGAAACGCGGAGAAATCGCCACGCGGAAGGAGGCCAACGCCTTCGTCGTCCCCGCGTCGGTGTCGGGCGTCGATCCCGAACGCGAACTGATCTTCCATTATCCGCATCAATACCGCGTGGAGGATCAGGACGACATCGATTTCATAAGCGCCGTCCGCAAAGGCGACTGGAAACTCGTTTACAGGATGCACACGGGCGAGCTGGAACTCTACAATCTGCGCGACGATATCGGCGAACGCAACGACCTCGCGGCGAGCCACCCCGAACGGGTCGCCGAACTGGCGAAGGCGCTGGGCGACCGGCTGCGCGCCTGGAAGGCCCCGATGCCGACGGTGCGTGCGACGGGAAAGCCCGTCCCGATGCCCGACGAACTGTAAAAATCCGGGCAGGCGAGAACGGCGGCCCCGATCCGTCGACACGCCCGCCGTCAACACGACGTCCGGATTTCTCAATGAGAAATCCGGACGTATTCTATCGGAACCATTTCGTCAAGCCGAGCGCAGAACCGAACGCAGTTCGGGCTATGCCGAGGCGAGAAATGGACGAAAGAAATTCAACCATTTCGTCAAGCCGAGCGCAGAGCCGAACGAAGTTCGGGCTATGCCGAGGCGAGAAAAGGAGCATGCAAACGAACGAATCCGCACGACCGGCGGAGGTACGCCGACGGCTCTGCTACTCGATCCCCTCCAACCGGCAGATGAAGCGCACGGCGACGGGATAACCCGCCGCGGGCATATTGCCGTGGTCATAACCGTCGAACTCGCAGAGCGTCACGTCCTCGTGCCCAACGAGCCGCATCATCCGCCAGAAATAGGCCGTCTCCTCGTAGCGGCCGTTCATCTCCAACTCGCGGTCGCCCGAAAGAATCAGCATCGGCGCACAGTCTGGCCGCACGTAATAGAGCGGCGCAGTGTCGTCGACGAGCGGCTGCAACGCAGACATACCCAATGCCTTGCGCGCGGCGAAATGCGTAATGGCATGACCGCTGAAAGGGATGATGCCCGCCAGCGAATCGGCATCCTTGCCGTAGCGCGCCAGCCGCGAACGGTCCAACCCCACCATATTGACCAGATAACCGCCAGCGGAGTGCCCCGCGATATAGATTTTCGAAGGGCCGCCGCCGTAGTCGGCGATATGGTCGAAGACCCACGCCACGGCCGCCGCGGCATCGTCCACGATGTCGAGCGTCCCGACGTGCGGGATCAGCCGATACCCGACGCCCACGACCACGAACCCCTTCTTCATCAGCCCCTCCGGCACGGCGCGCTTGCCGCCCGTGAGACCGCCGCCGTGGAACCACACCACCACCGGTGCATCCTCCGCATCGGGAGGGCAGGCCACGTCGAGGCGGCACATCCGACGCGCATAGTCGCCGGAGGCATCCGTACGGTAGAGGATGTCACGTTCGAAGCGGTAATCGGCCGCACGGACGGCACCGGCGAACAGGAAACAGAAAAACAAAAGGAGGAGGCGTTTCATGTTTCAAAAATATTAAATTTCATTAATTGCCAATTGGGTAAGCTCCGTTTTTATCGAATCTCCAATCATAAATATATTCAGCACCTTCAATATTGATAACAAATACCACCCGTTGCCCTTTTACGCGTGTTATATGAACAAATCCATAAATAGATTCCGAGGGATAGATCGTATTTCTTTTCAGATACCCTGATTGTTTTCTGTTTTTCTCATCTTCTAATTCCCTATCGAAATTCTCCCGTTGTCGTTGGGCTTCTCCTGCATTATAGGTAGATGTCGTAGCCGTAAAATAACCTCCATTACTGTCATAACCTGTTGTAGTAGATGTGGATGTTGAAGATAATCCAACTGCAAAACTCATTCCGACAGCAGCCCACGCCTGTCCACGTTTGACTTTCTTCAGATATTCATCGCACGACCAAACCTTCAAGTCGGTAGCGACATTTCGGTCATCCATGGAATAGGCGATTATATCCGTTTCCGGAGTAAACGTAACAGACTCTCGCGAGTTATTAAAAATAGCCAAATCAATCCTATGCCATTTCCCATAATCCTTGACAACAGAACAGGTCAAGGAGATCGTAATCCCATTCTTGGAATAAACTTCCCGCGGTACCCCGTCCCGATAATCGACAAAGCGCTCAGTAACAAGCGGAGATTCCCAAACAGGCGTATCGTCCGCGATACGATATTTAACCCAGTTCCCATTCGCATCGGAAAGCAGATAATAGTCATGTAAAGGTTGTCCGTCTTTATATTCAATCACACGGCAAGAGCCGTCGTCTTCACAAAAGCGCTCGCATATACCGGATAGTTTCCCCTGCGAATAGTTGGCATGCTCTTTCAAAAAGCCGTCTTCTCGGTATCGGAAACACTCGCCCTCCAATCTGCCATTCAAATAACAGGCTTTTTCCGACACATTGCCATTTTTATAATACGAGATCACCTCTCCGACAAACACGGAACGGTTATCGTCGAGACTGTCAACGGTTTCGATACGACCGTCCCGTCGCAACTCCCCTGAACTGTAAAAATCCCTGAATGTCCTACATTCCGTTGAATCGGCCGAGGATAAAACGATGCGATAATAATCTATGAAAACCGGATTATTGGGAATTTGCCCAAATCTGTCATAATAGAGTGTATCAACTTTTGCTTGCGGATAAACAGATTCGCCGCCAAAAAGCAATATAAACAAAAATAGAACTCGTTTCATAGAAGCTTTTTTAGAGATTCAAATCCATTAGCCTGTTGGAATCTAAGTATTTCCAACAACGTAAAAGTAGCGAAAATCCGTGAAACGGCAAAGGGGACTCCGCCGAAAAGGCGAAGTCCCCTTCCGAGCCCGTGCACGGAGGCACCGGTCAATACTGCTCCTGCTCGTTGGGAAAGTCCTGCGACTTGACATCGGCGACGTACCGCCCCACCGCATCGGTCATCACCGTATGCAGGTCGGCGTAGCGGCGCAGGAAGCGGGGCGAAAAGCCCTTGTTGATGCCCAGCATGTCGTGGATCACGAGCACCTGCCCGTCGGTGCCGCCGCCGGCGCCGATGCCGATCGTGGGGATCGACAACTCCTTCGACACGCGTTCGGCCAACACGGCGGGAATCTTTTCGAGCACGACGGCGAAGCAGCCGGCCTCTTCCAGAAGACGTGCGTCGCGCACCAGCTTTTCGGCCTCGGCCTCTTCCCTGGCGCGGACGGTATAGGTGCCGAACTTGTGGATCGACTGCGGCGTAAGCCCCAGATGCCCCATGATCGGAATGCCGGCCGTGAGGATGCGCTCGACCGATTCGAGGATCTCCTCGCCGCCTTCGAGCTTCACGGCGTCGGCCTCGGTCTCCTTCATGATCCGGATGGCCGAGTCGAGGGCCATCTTCGAATTGCCCTGATAGGTTCCGAAAGGCAGGTCGACCACCACCAGCGCCCGTTCGACGGCACGCACGACCGAACGGGCATGATAAATCATCGCATCGAGCGTAATGGGAACCGTCGTCTCGTAACCCGCCATGACGTTGGCGGCCGAGTCGCCCACCAGAATCACGTCGACACCTGCGGCGTCGACGATCTTCGCCATCGAATAGTCGTATGACGTGAGCATGGCGATCTTTTCGCCGCGATCTTTCATCTCTTTGAGCCGGAGGGTCGTAACCGCCCGAACTTTACTCTCAACAGACATTCGTTCTTCTGTTTTGGTTAATATTTTGACATGATCCGTCGGGGGCGTTCCGGCCGCGTCGGCGGTTTTTCGCCGGCAAAGTTACGCTTTTGAGCGAATCCGGCAAAAGAATTCCCACAAAACGACCCCGCCCGACACCGAAACGTTGAGCGAGTGTTTGGTACCCAACTGGGGGATCTCCACCGCGCCGTCGCAGCGGTCGACCGCCTCCTGCGATACCCCTTCGACCTCGTTGCCGAAGACGAGCGCATAACGCGCCTGCGGATCGACGGCCAACGCGTCGAGCATCGCCGCGCCCTCGACCTGCTCGACGGCCAGCACGCGGTAACCCGCGGCACGCAGCCCGTCGATGCACTCCACGGTCGACGCATGATGCGTCCATGCCACGCTCTGCTCGGCACCGAGCGCCGTCTTGTGAAGCTCCCGACAGGGCGGCACGGCCGTAATGCCGCACAGGGCGATCCGCTCGACGGCGAAGGCATCGCCCGTGCGGAAGAACGATCCGACGTTCTGGGCCGACCGCACGTTGTCGAGCACGACCACCAGCGGCAGCTTGGGCATCGCGGCGAACTCCTCGACCGAGGGGCGATGCAACTCTTCATTCGTGATTTTTCGCATGACCGACAGCTAATTTCGGGGACAAAAGTAACACAAATCGGGATAAAATATGTAATTTTGGCGCGATATTCCCGATTCGACTATGAACATCAGACAAATCTTCGGCCTGCTGGCCGCAATCGCCTGCGCGGGCAGCGTGCAGGCGCAGCGCGTCGGCTGGGAGGCCGACTTCAAGACGCGCTTCGACAATCGCGAATTCACGGGCAGTTCGTGCAACGAGTCGCAGACGATCTTTCTGGCCGACCTGTCGACGGCCGTAAGCTACAACTGGCTGGACCGCAATACGCTGCGTTTCGGAGTCCAGATGCAGAAGGACTTCGGCGACAACCGCGACTACTTCTCGGAGGTGCGGCCTCTGGCGTCGTACGCCTACCGCGCCGAACGGCTCGGGACCGACGTGGGTATCTTCTCGCGCGACGAACTGCGCGGCGACTACTCGCACGCCTTCTTCAACGACTCGCTGCGCGTCTACGACCCCACGATCCAGGGCATGGCGGTGCGTTACCGCAACCCGAAGGGGCTGCGCGCCGAACTGGTGCTCAACTGGGAAGGGATGTATTCGGAATATTCGCGCGAGAAGTTCCGCATCTTCGGAGCGATCCATAAGGATTGGTCGCGCGAGGCGGACAAACGCTGGTACGTCGGGGGGGGGCTTTCGATGTTCCATTTCGCCAACAGCGCCCTGACCGAAGGCAACGTGGTGGACAACATGCTGGCCAACCCCTACGTCGGTTTCGCCAGCAAGGCGGCCGAGGTGGTGCGCCGCAACGCCGACGGTCGGCCGACGGTCGAACGGCCTTTCTGGTACGACTTTCGCGCAGGGTTCCTGTGGGCTCCGCAGCGCGACCGCATCGCCGACGAAGGGTGGAAGGCCCCCATGGGCGGCGAATTGCGCGTGCGTCTGGGCTGGAAGGGGCTCGAATTCGAGAACAACCTCTATGTAGGCGAGAATCTCATGCCGCTCTTCGGCCGCTACGGATCGGAGCTCTACGCCGGCGAACGGTGGTACGGCACGCGCGACCGCATCTACAATCGCACGCGGCTGGGCTACGAGCGGTCGTTCGCGAGCGAGACGATCCGCGTGCAGGCGGGCATGATCTTCCACACCGACGGCACGGGGCTCTACACGCAGCAGGTGGTGCAGGTGAGCGTACGGCTGGGAAAGACGCTCTACGACCAGCGAAATCACCCGCAGAGATAACCGCAGCCGGAATTTTTGACTAATTTTGTAAAAAAACACGAGATAACAATGGCTATCGAAACCAACGAACCCGCAGCGAAGGAGAAGTCGCTGAATTTCCTCGAAGAGATCGTCAAGGAAGCCGCCGACCGCGGCGTCGCCATACAGACCCGCTTCCCGCCGGAACCCAACGGCTACCTGCACATCGGCCATGCCAAGAGCATCTGCATCAACTTCGGGCTGGCGCAGAAATACGGCGGCAAGTGCAACCTGCGTTTCGACGACACGAACCCCACGAAGGAGGACGTCGAGTATGTCGACTCGATCAAGCGCGACATCCGCTGGCTGGGCTTCGACTGGGCGCTCGAACGCTATGCGTCGGACTATTTCGACCAGCTCTACGAATGGGCCAAGGAGTTGATCCGCAAAGGGCTGGCCTATGTCGACGACCAGACGCAGGAGCAGATCCGCGAAGGCCGCGGCACGGTCTCCGAGCCGGGCAAAGAGTCGCCGTGGCGCAACCGTTCGGCGGAGGAGAACCTCGACCTGTTCGAACGCATGAAGGCGGGCGAGTTCGCCGACGGCGAGAAGGTGCTGCGTGCCAAGATCGACATGGCGCATCCCAACATGCTCTTCCGCGACCCGATCATGTACCGCATCATCCATGCCCGCCACCACCGCACGGGCGACAAGTGGTGCATCTACCCGATGTACGACTACGCCCACGGGCAGAGCGACTCGATCGACTTTATTGTATTGCTCGATGCTTTCGTAAGGTTTCTGGATACAGC
>OHAQ01000780.1_pt1 | contig 25442 bp, 17 predicted proteins | sample 1577111 | NCBI WGS metagenome assembly OHAQ01 (sample SAMEA3541549, study PRJEB24748) | human gut metagenome | biome: human gut; feature: human-associated habitat; material: faeces | place: China | collected 2012 | reverse complement strand
GCCGTGAGGACTGATGCCGGACCGCGCGGCGCGGCTGGCACGCCTGGGCACACGGCTGGTCAGTGCGCTGGCCGGGCTGCTGATGCTGGCGCTGCTGGCCTTCGGCGGGTTCGCACTCTGGCAGGACGCCGCGCTGCGCCGCGGGGCGTTTGTGGGCGCGGAGCTTTTGCAGTATAAGCCCGCCGCACCGGCTGCCGACAACCCGACGCTGGCCGGGCTGCAAACCGTCAACCCCGACGTCTGCGGCTGGCTGACGGTGGACGGCACGGGTCAATGGATGATGATTGGTGCGTTGCCAATCATGCTTGCATGTAATGGAAAGCGTGGAAAAAGTTTTAAATGGCTGTTTTATGCGGCATATCCGCTGCAATTTCTGGTATTGTATGGTATAAGTTATTATAAATAAGAAAGGTATATCGGCTGCTGCCGGTATACCTTTTTTGCGGGAAATTCGCAAAGCGTATTTCTTGCATTTTCCGGTATCTGCTAAGGAAACAACAGGGAAACTGTTTCGTTAATAATTCACAAAAATTTCCTCTTTATGCACATTGATAAGAAATCACTGTGAAACATCTACAAAAAATCCAAAACAAATTAGTAAAAATCACCATAAAATAAGGGAAAACGATTACCTAAATAGGAATTGACCGACAATTTCGGGTGAAATATAATCAGCTTATCAAACAAAAAGCGCGCAGATTGTTTTGGAAGATACTGATGAAGGATGTATAGGAGGAATGTTTATGAGTAAAGTGATGAAAAAAATAATTGCATTTTGCTTTATGGCAGTATTGACGATAGCCATGATACCGCAGACAATAAAAGCAGACGAAGCAACGGATGCAAAGAAAGCAGTATATGTACAGGTGCCGCAGGACTGGGAAAATCCATGTGTCTGGGCACCATCCAACTGAACTGTGCCGACAGCGAAAGGCCCTTCCAGGCGAAGGTAGTGCCGAAGCCGCCCGCCCACGGCGAATCGAATGTCTTGCCGGTCATCACCTTGTCGCTTTCGTTGAATTCGGTGGTCAGCTCGCCGTCTTTGGTGTACCATAGGGCGTCGCCGTTGGCGGGGTTCACGCCGGCATAGCGGTTCAGGAAGAACTCATGCACCGGATGCCCCACGACGAATTTCAGTCCGGTGGTGGAGTTTACGTACTCCTGCACGCCGTTGTACAGTTCCACCAGCTTGTTCTTGTTGTAGGACACGTTGGCGTTGAGGTTCCAGGTGAAATCTTTGGTGCGTATGATGTCGCCGTTGACCGACACTTCCACGCCCCGGTTCACCATCGCCCCGATATTGTCCCAGCGGTAGCCCTCGCCGGTAATGGCATAGCTTTCGGGTACGGACATCAGCATGTCGGTGGTTTTCTTGTGGTAGAAGTCGATGTCGAGGTTGACGCGGTTGAAGAAGCCCAGGCGCAGCCCGATGTTGTTGGACCAGGTCTGTTCCCAGCTCAGCTCCTCGTTGCCGCTCTGTTTGGGGTAGATACCGGCTTCGTCGTTATACTTCGGCCCGCCCGCAACGAGTGCCAGGTGGTCGTAGTAGGGTATCTCCGAGTTGCCCGAAGTACCGGTGCTGAGTGCGATTTGCGCGCTTGTCAGCCATTCGGTGTCTTTCAGGAACGATTCGTTTTTAATGTTCCACATAAATCCCAGCGACCAGAACATACCCCAGCGGTGGTCTTTGCCGAAGCGCGAGGAGGCGTCGGTGCGCAGTGCCATTTCGCTGTAGTAGAGGTCTTTGTAGTTGTACTCGCCGCGCAGGAAGAACGAGAGGTAGGAATATGCGCTGGTGGTGTCGTCCCAGGACGAGGCGCGCGTGCCGGAGCTGATGTTCGTGAGGAAGTCGCTGGACTGTCCTTTCGTCACTACCTGGAAGCCGCTCGACTGGTAGTCCATGGCTTCCTGCCCCAGCATGAAGTTGAAGGAGTGGTCGTCGTTCAGCGCCCAGCGGTAGTTGGCGGTGGCGGTTTCGCTCAGTTTCAGCACGTCCGAGGAGTTGCGTCCGGCAGTGCCCTGCTCGTTGTTGATGACGTAGCTCGGGAACGACTGCATGAAAGTGGTGGCGTGCGAGTAGTCGGCGCCGAACTGTATGCGTACGGTCAGGTTCTGTATCGGGGTGATGTCGGCAAATACGGTGGAGAGTACCTTGTACTTCTTATAGCTCACCGGGTTGTTCGCCATCCATTCGATGGGGTTCTGTCCCGTGCCCGTCCATGTGCCGTTGTTCTCTGAGGCTATCGAGCCGTCTGCGTTGTAGGGGCTCCAGTAGGGGAGCATGAAGCGCGAGCCGGCTATCGGCGTGTAAATCGCCATTTCCCCCTCTTCCGCCTGCTGCACCTCTTCGTAGGCGGACATGGTGCTTGTGCCTATTTTCAGCCAGTTGCTGGCTTTCACTTCGGCATTGGCGCGCATGTTGTAGCGCCGGAAGGAAGAGTTCTGGGCGATACCGTCCTGGTCGTAGAACCCGCCCGATACGTAGTAGTTGAGGCGGTCGGTGGCGCGGTTCACGGAGATTTCGTAGTTCTGCAATGGCGCGCGGTCGTTAAATATCTCTTTCAGCCAGTTGACGTTGGTGCGTGAGAGCAGGTCGTAGTCCTGCCCGGTGTCCAGGCCTATTTCTTTCTCAAACTGTATGCGTTCGGGGGTGTTCATCATGGTCCATTTGCCGTCGGATGCCAGTTGCGAGAATCCGTATTGCGCGCGCAGCGTTACTTTCGCCTTGTCTATGGAGAGTCCGCGCTTGGTGGTGATTACCACTACGCCGTTGGCGGCGCGTGCTCCGTAGATAGAGGTGGACGAGGCGTCCTTGAGCACGGAAATGGATTCGATGTCGCCCGGGCTGATGGTGTTGAAGTCCGAACTTGCAATGGGCACGCCGTCGAGGATAAACAGCGGCGATGTGCCTGAGTTGATTGAGTTTGTGCCGCGTATCTGGAACACGGCGGCTTTGCTGGGTTCTCCCGAATTGGAGATGACCGACAATCCCGGTGTCTGTCCCTGCAACGCCTGGTCGAAGCCGGCTGCCGGCACATTTTCCATCTTTTCCGCTTTTACGGTGGATACGGAGCCGGCTATGGTTCCTTTCTTGCGCACGCCGTATGCCACTACTACCACTTCGTCCACCATTTCGGTGTTCGGTTGCATAATCACATTGTAGCGGGTTGCCGCTGTAAACAGCTTTTCTACCGTCTTCATGCCTACGTACGAAAACTGCAAGGTGGCGGGAGACTTGCTTACCGTGATACTGTAATTTCCGTCAATGTCGGTAATTACACCGTTTGTTGTGCCTTTTTCAACTACAGATACTCCGATTACCGGCAGGTTGTCTTCCGCCGATAGGATTTGTCCTGTAATCCGGAATCCGCCCTGTGCCAATAGGTACGGGATTCCGAACAGAGTTAAAAGCACAAACAAGAGAATTGATTTTCTCATCTTTGTTCTTCTAATGATTTGATTAATACTTAATGTTTCTGTTTTTTAGTCTGGAGCGGAAAGAGACATTTTTGAAGTGTATATTGCCGTCCTTTTATTTTTTTTACAGTTTTGTTTGCTTACGTTTTTCTATAATATCAGTCCAATTAAAGGATAACATCGGGGTTGCTTGTTGTTTGTCTGCTTTTAAGAATGCTGTAATAATGTTAATTTTTTATTTACAAAACACCCTTTGTTTAAAACTTTCTTTGGATATATTTGCAACAAATATAGAGAAAGTTCTGAAAAAAAATATATATTCTATGTTGTTTTTATAAATTATTTATAATTTTGCAAAAAGATAACAGAGCGATAACCCCTTTCCTGTTTTTGCTTTTTTCTTTATTATCCCCCTGTTTTCTTACTATTTTCTTTATTTATTAATTAATCATTTAATGATGTATGAAAAACATTTTTAGAACGATGCTTCCCATACTGGCAATGGCTGCTTGCGTATGGGCAAGTTGCTCGGACGACAAAGACGATCCGACACCCGGCAAACCTGCTTTACCGACCATCGCAGTGAGTGAACCCGCCCTTAGCGCCGACAACGCCAAGGCTGTAGTAACCGTTACACCTTCCGAGGAAACGGAAAAATGGTATTGGAAATGTGAACCGAAAGGGCAGAGCGCTGCCGCATATACGGCTGTGACCGGTAAGGACGAAACCCGTCTGGAAATTCCCGTTGATATGGATGTGACTTACACGCTGACTGTTTACGCCGAGAACGAAACCGGCAAGAGCAAGGAAGTTTCAAAGGAATTCGCATTCAAGAGCGAGGATATAATGACCGAGCTGGTGGAGTTTGAAGTCAAGAACCTTTCCGCTTTCTCCGTAGACGTAGTGGTGAAGAAGAGTGCCAAATGTACCAAGTATGTGATTGGCGCTATTAACAAAGGCTACATGGGTCAGGACCTCGAAGGCGGTGGTGGAGATATATATGTAGAGATTTATAAGGAAGAAACTTTCATTGAAGATGCCGAACTTTCCTTGAATCCCAATGCCGACTATCCTATGCAGCCTTTCAACTGGTCGGATGTCAGCGCTACATTCACCGAAAAGACTTTGGCGAGATATGCCTTGAAAGACAAGGACATCAGTGAAAGCAAGGGTATCATCCTGAGGTCGTTGGAAGCCGATGAAATCCAGGTTATCATTGCCGTATATGCGTTGGATGCCGAGGGCAAAGCCAAGGTCTATACGAAAGAGATTACCGTTCCCGAACCGGAACTTACCGGACAGGTGGCAGTAACCATAGACGTGCCTAAAGACAAGATAAAGCTGAAAAGCTTTGAAGCTACCTTTACGGCAGATGAAAGTTGCAGCAGAATACATGTGGGACAGTCAAGTGCAGAATTGATTGCAAGCGGTGGTAAATCCTTTGATAACATGACCGAGGATGAAATTTGCGCGAGCATTGTCAGACTGGGTGCTGAAGTGCCTTTGGCCTATACCGGACCGTTCTCCAAAGAATTTGCCAACAAGGATATGAAGCCGGATACGGAATTTATCGTATATGCTATTCCTATTGATAAAGAAGGCAAAATCGGAAAGGTTGTTTATCAGAAGGTTAAAACGGCTGCGCCAGTCTTTGACGGAGTGGGCGAGATTACTGCCGTAGATTTCCCCGAACAACAGACGCCGGAAAGACTGCCTGTAGATATCACTGTTAACAATGAGGTTAAATTTGTCCGTATACTATGGGATTTGGGTACAGGCCCTGGTTCTTTAGACCTTAATTGGGTTATGTCTGATGAAGATTCAAGAAATGTAAATTGGTATGAGTATGCTGTGGCTGATTTGGCTAGTCTTAAGACAGATGAAGGCGGTTTGCGTATTACTTCTCCGGGAGAAACTTACTATTTGAGAGCTGTTACAGTTGACAAAGATGGTAAGTTGAGTGAAGTTATGGACTTGGTAGCTAAAGCCAATAAGGGAAATAACGGTATCCAAACCAAAGCGGTAGAGGAAGTTCCGTCAACAACAGACTGGACAGGTAACGGTGCACTTACTTTGAGTGTTGAAGGAACCGGAACGACTGATGCCGGAATGTATACTGCTGACTTGAAGGTAACGAAAGGTAACGGAACGAAAAAGGTATATATGGTAAAATGGGCTGATGAAGCGCAGCCAAATGGTATTGAGGATTTTGTAAAAGAACTTGCTTTCTTTACAGATTTCGATCCTGATGCAGAACCGACAGGTGCTATAAGTATCGTTTTGGATGAAAGTACATCTGAAACCACAACAACAGAAGAGTTTATGGATGAATATAGCTCTTATTGGGGTGGGTATGCCCGCATCTACGTAACATTGGATAATGGCGGAAAGTTAAGCATAGCCGATTGGTATATCCATGGTTACGGAACTAAGAATGACCATAACTAAATTCATTCCCCAACCAATATCCTCAAACCAGTAAATAGTATTTTATAACTTCGGAGCGTAATGAGCAGGCGTAAACGCCGTTCATTACGCTCTTTTTCATTTCGACCGAACAGCAGATCGGTTTCCATTCAAATGTAATGGAGTTAATAGCTGATCTTTATTCCGGCGAAATAGCTTCGCGGAGCAGCCGGACCGTAAATATATCCGGAGTCACGCTCCACTCCCTGGTCGAAATCGTTCTGATAAGCATTGAACACATTCTGCACACCTGCACTCAATTGCAGGTCCACCGACTTATAAAGTTTGAAATCATAGGCCACTTTGACTCCCATATCGAAGAAATCGCGTGTATTCACCGCCACATCCTTGTCAATATAACCGGCCATGTGCTGCACCAGCATCGAGCCGGTGTACGTGCCCGACAGGGATAATGAGAGAGGCTTGATCGGCGTATACGTTGCCGTAAAGTACCCATAGGTATTCGGTGTACGGAAAATCTTCTTCTCGGCCGGTGCCGTTTCGCTCCACTTTTCCGGTTCGTCATAACGGCTCTGTTGCAAGGTGACTCCTGCCTGTAACTGGAACAAAGAGAGATAAGCCATTTTTCCCTCCATCGATAGTCCCAATACTTTGGCACCCGAACCGTTACGCCGCTCTTTGATAAGAATGCCGTCCCGTTCTCCGATGTTCTCGAGTACAAATACATCCGACAGTCTGGTATAAAAACCTTCAACCAGGAAGTTCACCTGAAAAGCACCGAAACGGTGATACATATCGGCTGAGGCGCTGAAACTCTGAGATTTTTCCTCTTTCAGATTCTTGGCACGCTCAATCATCGACACCGTTCCGCCTACATTCTCAATATGCAGGTCTTCGTCGAAAGCCTGCGGGGCACGGAAGCCCGACGAATAACTCAAGCGGAGATTAATGTCCTCGGAAGGATTGAAACGGAGATTGGCACGAGGGCTAAAGATAACATGGTCGATTAGATTGTGCTTATCCAGACGTCCGCCCAACAGAATGCTCCATTTTTCGTTTTTCCATTCATTCTGCAAAAAAGCACTACCGATATTTACCGTCTGCTTCGTATAACGGTTGTATCCCCACATATCGTCCTTCAGGTTATCCCGGTTATACTCCAATCCCGCAGTCAGGTCGGCAGGCATGAAAAGGCATTTACCGAAACTGTACACATATTGAGAACCGCCGATAAAGGTCAGGTCCGTTGTCTTTCCATAGGCGTTCTGGTCTTTTTTGCTGCCATAATAACTGTCGCGGTCCGTATGCTGTGCCGAGGTATAAACGGTCAGACGGTGTTTTTCATTCGGAGCAAAATAATCGAATTTCAAGCCGCCGCCGTTGATAGAGTGCTGAATCTGCTCGGCAATGTCAGCCTCGTGAGGCGGACGGTTCAGCAGGTTTCCGCCACGACGGAACTCCTGTAAGTGATGATACTCGAATGTCAACTTAGAATAAGTGCTTGTCTTGAGGAACGAACGGAAGCCGACTGTCTGGTTTTTAAGTTTCGGCATTTCGGAATAACCGTCTCCATCATGATCGTACGCATCCCGATGACGGTTCTGCCCGAACACATAGAGTCCCGCCCGATGATTATCGGTCACCAGCGATGCATTCAGCGAAGTATTATTATCGAAAGACGAGCTGCCGCCGATAGAAGTAAGGGTATGTGCCAACTGCCCCGAATTGTGCAGTGGCTCCTTGGTGATGATATTAATGGTTCCGGCAATGGCGGACGAACCGAACAGGGCAGAACCTCCGCCTCGCATCACCTCTACGCGCTCAATCATATTGGCAGGAATCTGCTCCAACCCGTAAACACCGGAAAGGGCACTGAAGATGGGACGCGAATCGATAAGAATCTGTGTATACGGACCGTCCAGTCCGTTGATGCGCACCTGCTGGAAACCGCAATTCTGACAGTTCGTTTCGACCCGGACACCGGGCTGGAAGTTAAGCCCCTGCGAAAGTGTAGGAGAGTTTGTATTCTCAAACATCTTCATATCTACCACATTGACCAATGTAGGTGCCAGGCGCCGCTTGGTCACGCTGCGATTGGCCGACACCACCACTCCGTCAAGCGCCACGGCATCTTCTTCCAACTCAAAATTTTCTTCAAGTGTCTTTCCTTTTCTGAGACTGACATTGCGACTGATGGTTTTATACCCCACCGAACTGGCTTCGAGCACAAAATTCCCTTCGGGAAGGTTTTTCAGGAAATAGTGTCCGGTGGCATCCGTCACCGTACCAATGGTAGTTCCTTTCAGGGCGATTGTTATATAAGAGAGGTGTTCACCTGTTTTTTTATCGAGTACATGACCGATAATATTGGCATCAGACGCTTTCAGTTCCAGCAGCTCCGGTTGGTCGGCCATAGCAGGCAACAGGGCACAGCACAGGCCAACGAGGAAAAATATATATTTCTTCATTTTCATTTTTGGATAGTAGAATTACTAAATAAATTTTTCTAAATAATGCAGTGAGAGAGAGGTTTTATCTTCCGGCAGGAGGTGCCCGCAAAGATACCACGCCCACGACGGACGAACAGTATCCTGCCCTATCCGGACGCCACGAAAGGGTATAGAGCAGATAAGCAATAAACTGAAAAGAGAGAAAAAAGATACCGGCTCCGGTAGTCGCCACGTGGCTCAGCAAATGAATCAATTGAAATTCGACTGTGGTGTGACTATGGGGAGAGTCTTTCTTAAACGGGTGCGAATGGACAATGGTCACCCCATTCACTACATGCGAGTGAGTAAAGAGTGTGATACCTGCCATGTACGATATAAATAGCACAGGCAGAAACCATCTCATTATTTTCAGGCACCCTTGTTTCATCCGTTTAGTTTTGTGGCAAAGATACAAAGTATTCCATAATGGAACAATCCCTATTTATGGGGATAATAACTACAGCCATTATCTTTCCCTCGAAAGCGCATCTTCGAGTGTTTCCTCTATAAGTATCAGGCAGAAAGCATGCAAGAACCAATCCGTTCCACCGTGGAGAAAGTTTTGTTCTGCCACGGAGTAGTTTTTGTTCCACCGCGGTGGAATGAAAATTTCTCCACGGTGGAACGGGATAATCTTTTGCTTTGACTTTATTGGCAGCCATCTTGCTGCTAATGAGCGGAATCAATACACCTTTCAAATACTTATAAAACCCTGCGAAACCTTACGGATAGTCTTAAATTTATAAATAAATGTCTTTTTTGTAAAAAACAATCTAAAAAAGCGATGCGTTATTATGGCGTATAAATTAAAAAGCTATCAATGAGATTATTTTATTTGTCAGAGCATCGTTCCTGCTTCAATTATCAACTGAGGTATGAAAGCGGATTTTCACGGTACGAATTAGCAGCACACGAAGAAGGCCGGATTGATAATGACGGTTGCTTCTGTGTACTGTTCGTGCTTAAAGGAGAGGTGCAGGTAGGGCTGGGCAGGGAGCATACCATCTCCGTGCATGCCAACAGGATGGTGCTCATACCTCAGCGGGAAGAGAACCGCTTGACGGGCATCACCCCGGCAGAATGCCTCCTGCTGTTCTGGAACAAGGAAATAACGGTGTGCGACAAGATGTATTTCGATTCCATTTCTCATGAGAAACCTATTGCCACCAACGACCACACCCTGCCCATCCGTAAACCGCTGCTTCATGCCTTGAGGCAGGTGCTGTTTTATTTGGAAACGGGACTGCTGTGCAGGCACATGCATATTCTTAAACAGCAGGAAATCATTCTGATACTGCGCGGCTTTTATGCCAAAAACGAACTGGCTGGTTTTTTTGCCGGTGCTTCCGGAATGGGGAGCAAGTTCGAGGACCTCATCCTGAACAATTACCGGAAGGTAAAGACCGTCAAGGAGTTTGCCAGTCTGTGCTGCGTTTCGGAACGCTCCTTCAACCGGAAGTTCCAGCACTATTTCAACCAAAGCCCTTATCAGTGGATGCAGGAACGGAAAGCCGAACTTATCCACGAGAAAATCTGTGATCCGGAGATTGCTTTCCGGGAAATAGCCATGGAGTTCGGTTTCAGCTCTTCCGCGCACCTCACCTGCTACTGCAAGAAACAGTTCGGCACAACCCCGACCCACCTGCGCGAGGAGAGCCACATCAAAAAACAATCGTAACACTATGAAATATTTAATGGAGAAGAAAAACCACTGTATGCACAGTTTTGAACGGCTTGTCAGGAAGATGTCCATGCAGATAAAAGACCCCAGGGAGCAGGATATTTTCTGTTCGCTGCTGACAAGGAAAGACGGCATGCAGGAACTTGTGGAGAAATACGGCCTTTCGGCAAAAGAGCTGGCCTCTATGTATGAGAGGTCGGTAGAAGAGATTATGGACGATTGGGATGCCATGGCGCAGGAACGGCAGGAGCTTCAGGCGATTAGGGTGAGATACAGGAACTGCCGGTCGCTTCTGTCCAAAAGGAACATCGACCGTACTCCGGTGAGGGTTGTCGTACCGTTCAAGGAGCGGGGCATCCCCGTTGAATACCTGAATATGCTGTCAACGCCCCTGGCAGTGCTTGAGATAACTCCGAGAATCCTGCGCAGGCTCAGGGAGTATAACATCTATCTGCTGGAAGACCTTCTGCGCTTCGTCAAGAAGAACGGATTCAATGCCTTGGCAAAGCTGCACGGCATCGGCATGAAATCGTGCGAGGACTTGTATTCGGCATTGAAACGGAAAGGCATCATGGAGAGCAAGGACAACTGCCATCTGTTTCAGTATATATGGGTGTGAAACAGATGCTTACCGCTTGTTTATTCATTTTTCGGGCACTTTGTCCGAAAAGGGAAATTAAATGTCCTTTATCTGAAATGGTGTGTTGTAAATGTGTGTTTATTTTTGCAAACGAAATAAAAGGACTCCTTGCTGCCCGAAACATGTATCCGTTTGCCATTTGCACCTTATAAACAGTATATACAAACTATAAGCTAATTAAATATTTGAAGTTCAGATGAGTAAATTTAGATTTATACAATGGTATGGTATAGCTGTATGCTTATTGATAGCTGCCTGTACCGATGTTGACATAACTATGCCCAAAGGGCCTAAAGGTGATACCGGGCTTTCGGCCTATGAGTTTTGGAAAGAAAAAGTAGCGGACGGAACGGTAGACTGGCCGAAAGACCGGACGGAAGTTGCGGACTTTTTCAAGTATCTTAAAGGAAATGACGGGAAAGACGGAAAGAGTGCTTTTGACCAGTGGAAGGATATGATTGCCGACGGCAATGTGGATAATCCGCACAACCCCGGCAGCAAATGGCCTGCCGGCAACAATACGGTGCAGGATTTCTGGTATTTCCTCACAGGCGCTACTGGCGAGAGCGGCCAGACACCGCATATCGGTGATAACGGCCATTGGTTTGTCGGAAATGAGGATACGGGCATTGCCGCGCAGGGAGAAGCGGGCAAGGACGGTGCGAACGGTAAAGATGCCGTGCCGCCTACCGTAACCATCGGTGCTAACGACCACTGGTTTGTCAATGGTGTGGACACCGGTAAGAAAGCCACGGGCACGGATGGAAAAGACGGCGTGTCGCCCACGATTACCATCGGTGGCAACGGCAACTGGTTCGTAGACGGTACGGATACGGGTAAGAAAGCCGTCGGTGCCGACGGGAAATCTCCGGAAGTGGCCATTGGCGAGAATGGTAACTGGTATATCAACGGTACGGATACTGGAAAGCCGTCTTTCGGGAAAGACGGTAAGGATGGTACAAACGGAACAAATGGTACAAACGGCACGAATGGTACGAACGGAAAGAGTGCCTATGAACTTTGGAAAGAATACATCGCATCCGGTGAAGTGGATAATCCTCATAAACCCGACCAGAAATGGCCGGCAGACCGGAACAAGCAGACGGACTTCTGGGATTTCCTGACGGGCAGGTCTTCGGTGATTGAAATACAAGTAGGAAAATATAATGTCATTCCTGATTATTGGAACTCCCAGTTACGGGAATATGTGATTCCTACGGACGGTTCGGTGCTCTTTACCGTGTATGACAAAACGGGAAAGAAAGTAGCCGCAGGCGTGCAGGTAAGCGGATTGCCCGGAGTAGGAGCAACGGAAACCTTCACAACCGATGACAACGGACAGTTCAAGGTGGCATGGGATAAGTTGCCGGATAACCAACCTTTATCACGCCGGACAGGCAGTGTAACCGTAACGGTTGGCGGAGTGCAGGAAACAAGTGCCAATAATACGCTGGTTCCGAATAGGGTAAATGTGAGGGCTACGGTGAGTACGGTATATTTGACTTATAATTCGTCTGACATAAATGCAACCAGATATACATATGTATCCTTTAAATATGAGCGCCAGATAGACGGAGAGTGGAACGATTATCCAAGTAGTCTCAACTCTTCTATGATGAAAGCTGCTAAAATTAAAGATATAAATCAACCTGTAAATGAGGGAAATTTGGATAAAAGCAAGAGTTACACTTATAGTACTGGCGACACATATCTCTGTATACGGCGTCCTTTGGTACTGACTCCTACGGAAAAAGCTAACGTGGCAAAGAATGATACGATTAATGGGTTGTTAAAATACGAGTGGGATGGGAACGAGTTTTATTCAGGCCTTTACTTCGGTGACGGTGCCGGTTCTTATAATGATTACGGACAGACCGTATATTTGCAGGATAAGATTCATATTCCGGAAATATATCCGACGCCGGGTTTCAAGGAAGGAACTGTCTTTTTGGAAATCAAACAGGGAGTAACCACTTTATGGGGTGAAATCGATACAGACCAGTTGCCTGATTTCTATAAAACGTATGCTTATCCGACAAGCAAGGAAGATAGATTTGCGAAAGACCCGGATACGGGTATCTGGAAATCTCCGGAAGGCAAGCTGCCTGCTTCTGATTTGGCAGAAAACCGTGCTGTATTCATCCAAATGCGTACGTTCGTTAACGGAACGGGAGGCACTGTGCACACCGGTACTGTACCGCTTTCGAAAGGTGGCAAACGCTTTATGCTGACAAGTGCTTATCCGGGTAATTGGATAGGTTTGGATATTCGGGGCAGACAAGAGGGAACTAATCAGATAACATATTCCATGAGTTACGAATATCGCAGTAGATTTATTTACTATCTACTGAAAGAAGGTGGGCAGTATTTCCTGGTTGACTTTGCCGACAGAACCAAGCGCATACCTTTGGAGATAAAAGAGTGTCCGGCAGACTGGATGGATTGATTTACGTAGATAAATACATATGAATATGAAGAAAAAAACAATACTATATCTTGTCTCCCTCTTCTTCCTGTCAGTTCCTCTGACGGGAAGAGGCCAGGACAGGAAAGCATGGGAAATAGGTGCAGGCGGTTCGTTGATAAACTGGAGCCGCGTGTCTGTCACCGGTTTCCAGAGTACTCCGGATAATTATATGTACAACCTGAAGGCCAACCACTTGATGGGAGGAGCAAACCTGTATGTGGCACGGGAACTGAACCGGTGGTTTTATCTGGATTTGCAAGGTACGGTAGGCGTGGCGAAAAACAAGAATCGGATTGCGGGCAATGACCGGAAACACGACCTGCTGTATATGGGCGGTTTGGGCATGCAGTTCCGCTTTACTCCCTTGTTTGAGTCCCAATGGGTGGAACCCTACCTCAGAGTGGGGGTGAATTACCTGCATAAGAATTTCGCGTCTGCCTATGGCGGCAATTTTGTGGACGACCCCACGGGAGAGGCGCACTGGGAATCGTCCGATGTGTGGAATCCCGACGGGCGCTCATCGGATAAGAACTCTTTTGTTCCGCTTTCGTTCGGTGCAGGTGTAAATGCGTGGCTAAGCAATTCCTTCGGGCTTGGCCTGCAAGGTGAATATCTCCTGCCGGTGCAGAAGAATCTTCCTCACTTTGTGCAGGTGTCTGCCCGCGTCATCTGGCGCATTGGCGGAAAGAGCAAAAAGCAGGCTCCGGTAGTGAAGTATGTGGAGATAGAGAAACCTGTTGAAGTGGAAAAGATTGTTGAGCGGATTGTAGAGAAGCAGGCGGATACAGCCGGTTCTGTCGAAGCAATGGCGTGCGACCTGCTGGATAATATCTACTTCGAGTTTGACAAGGATGTGCTGACGGCTGCTTCGGAAAAGACGCTCGACAGGCTGGCCGGGCTTCTGAAAAGCTATCCCGACGCCCGCTTCCTGATTACCGGCTACACCGATGCAAGAGGAAGCAGCGCTTATAATACGGACCTTTCCAACCGCCGTGCCAAAAGAGTGTATGAGGCATTGCTCGAACGCGGTGTTCCGGCAGCTATGCTGAAATGGCACGGCATAGGCAAACGGGCAAGCATCATTCCGGTTGCGGCAGGCAACAGTGTACGCGAGGGCGACAGAAAAGTGCTGCTGGAAAGAATTACCAATATGAAGTACTGGGAAGCTCTGTAAACAGGCTTTCAACATCTATTTATAAATTTATGTACTAACTTAAAACAGAAAATTGTATGAAAAAGATTTTAGCGAGTTTATTATTGTTGAGTGTTGCGGTTGGCTACGCTGACGGACAAACGGCGCTGACCGGAAACAAGTTTGCCGACAACTGGGCGATAGGTGTCAATGCGGGTGGAACGACTCCGCTGACGCATCACTCGTTCTTTAAGAACATGCGTCCGGTAGTGGGCGTGCATGTGGATAAGTATCTGACACCTGCCTTCGGCCTGAGCCTGGAGGCTATGGGCAGCTTTAACACTACGGGCAGCAAAACGGCTTTTGACGCGTCAAACGTCAGTCTGCTGGGGCTGGTCAACTTAGGCAATCTGTTTGCGGGGTATAACGGTGCTCCCCGTCTGTTTGAGGTTGAGGCTGTGGCAGGTATCGGCTGGCTGCATTATTACGTAAACTCCGGTATGGGCGAAGACCGTAACAGTATGTCCAGCAAACTGGGACTGAATTTCAACTTCAACCTGGGAGAAAGCAAGGCATGGACATTGGCTGTGAAACCGGCTTTGGTGTATGATATGAACGCTATGGGTACGGAAGCCGTGCGTTTCCATGCCAACCGTGCAGCCTGGGAAATCAGCGCCGGGCTGACTTATCATTTCGGATGCAGCAACGGCCGCCATTACTTCACCGAAGTAAGGCCTTACGACCAGGCGGAAGTCAACCAACTGAACGCCCAAATCAACCGTCTTCGTGCCGAGGCCGACAATACCGCCAAAGTATTGCAGGATGCCAACCGGAAAGTTTCCGATTTGGAAAGTGAACTGGCAGCTTGCCGGAACCGGAAACCGGAAGTGGTGAAGGATACTATCGACAATAGCAAGAAGCTGTTGGAGTCGGTGATTACGTTCCGCCAGGGCAGAATCGGCATCGATAATTCACAGTTGCCCAATGTGGAGCGCATCGCCACTTATCTGAGAAATCATAAGGAAGCGGGAGTCGTTATCAAAGGGTATGCCTCTCCCGAAGGCAGTGCGGAAGTGAACGAACGCATCGCCCGCCAGCGTGCCGAGGCCGTGCGCAATATGCTGGTCAATAGATATAGAATCGCCAAAGACCGGATTGTGGCCGAAGGTCAGGGAGTGGGTTATATGTTTGAAGAACCGGACTGGAACCGGGTGAGCATCTGTACCATAAATACCCGGCCGGATGCTGCGGAAGGAAAGTAGTGAACCAGTTATGTAGATTTTAGATATAAAAAGGGTTGTGTAAAGTAAAGAGACCGCATGCGGCAGCAAGCCGTTGCGGTCTCTTTTTTGTTGTGTGCCGTTCTTGTCTTTTACTTCTTGAAAAGCTCTTTCAGGCTTACCGTCTTGTTGTTAATCAGCGGGTGCGCCCAGAAACCGATGAATGTGATGTAGCCTACAAACACGAGGATAATCAGCATTCCGGTACGTAGCGAAGTGGCATCGGCAAGCATGCTGATAATCATCGGGCCGCCTGCTCCGCCCACGATTGCCGAACACAGGATGCCGGCAAACGAACCGTGGTGTTGCGATGCCGAATTCAGCGCCAGCGAGAACACGATGGAGTACATCATGGAAATGCTGAAACCGATGGCAGGGAAGGCAATGATGGATGCTTCCTTGCTTCCGAAGAGTGCGGTGAGCAGTAGGATGATGGTGAGTCCGCCCGATAGCTGGAGCAGCCGTTTGCTGTCAATGAGCTTCAACAGCACCATGCCTACGAGGCAGCCGGCAGTCATCAGTCCCCAGAAGTAACTTACGGCCTTTGCGCCTTCCACCTGCGGGTTCACTCCGTGATACTGTTCGAGGAACGTACTCATAAAGATGGAAGTTCCCTGTTCCGTACTTACATAACAGAAGATGCCGAGGAAGAACAGCCATACGTATTTCTGCCTGAACAGCGCCAGGTAGGAGTCTTTCGAACCGCCTTTCTCATCTTCTTTCAACTCGATTTTCGGGAAACGGGAAAGCCCTACGGCAACCAGCATCACCAGCAACAGCAGCGTGAATACCCAGTAAAGCGATACCCAGGGCAGGTCGGGCGGGGTAATACCTGCCAGCAGGTCGATGAAAAAGTTCCTGCCTTCCGTGTATATGTCCGGATTGAGTTCGTGAATGAGGTACGTATATACCAGCGGACTCAGGAACGAAGCGATGCCGAATACGAATTGGGCCACTTCCGCCACGAAAGCATAGTTTTCTTCGCCGCCTACAACGCGTTGCAACGGGTTTAGCACAGTTTGCAGCATAGCCATGCCCAAGCCGATGATGAACGATGAGGCAAGCAGCATGGGGTAGGTGTGTATGCAGGCAAACAGCGTAGTGCCGATGAACGGCATCAGGAAGCCCAGAAACAGTACCGGTTTCTCGCCGAAACGGTCGATCATCAGTCCGGCAGGAACCGACATGATGGCATAGGCGATGAAGAAAGAAGTCGGGATGAAGCCCGCCATCGCCAGGTCGCTCAGGTTAAAGTTATGGATAATGTCCGGAATGAGCGGTCCCAGGATATTGGTGATAAACGATATGGTGAACCAGAACGCCATAATCAGCGCCAGCATTCCTAAATTCTTTTTCATACTATTTCGTGTTTAGTGAGAAGACCAGTGACGCGGCGCCGATACTTCCTGCCTTGTTACCTAAAGATGCAGCCATGATTTGAGTGTTCACGGCACAGTCGGCTATGGCATAGCGGTGTGCTTTCTCGCTGACTTTCCGGATATAGAAGTCGCCGGCTTCGGACAGTCCGCCGCCTATTACGATGCGTTGCGGGCTGAAGATGTTGATGAATCCGGCGATGCCGTGCCCCAGGAAATCGCAATGCTCGTCCAGGCACTCCGTTGCCAGCTTGTCTCCTTCTTTGTAGAGGCGTACGATAAGCTCTCCGTTGATTTCCTCGCCCGGAAACGAGATGCCCGCTTCTGTGGCACGCTTGCTGAAACGGCGCACCAATGCGGAAGTGGAGGCGTAATGTTCCAGACAACCCACAGAGCCGCATGCGCAGGGTTCGCCGTTGGCGATGAGGGGCACATGGCCCAGTTCGGTGCCGCGGTTGGCAAAGCCGTTGAACAGTTTGCCGCCGATGACCACTGCGCCGCCGATGCCGGTTCCTACGGTCAGGAACACCACATTCTGTGCGCCTTGTCCGGCTCCGTACATCGTTTCTCCCAGTCCCATCAGGTTGGCATCGTTGCCCATCTGCACGGGCAGCCCCGTTTCCGCTTCGATGCGGTCGGCAAGATTCAGATTCTCCCAGCCTTTGATATTCTCGGCTCCGCCCAGCACAATGCGGTTGGTTTCGTCCACAATGCCGGGAGTGCCTATACCTATTCCTTCCACCGCTACTCCGAGTTGCAGGGCCGAAGCCATTGCCTCTTTGCAGGCGGTTACCAACTGGCCGATTACCGCTTCCGCAGATACATCGGCTTTCGACGGCAGCTTCCCTTGAAAGTGAAATACGCCTTCATTGTCGATAAGGGCGTATTTCACGGAAGTACCGCCAAGGTCAATTCCTATAGCGTATTTTTTCATGATTGTCAAACTCTTTCAGCCCATATAGGAGAACTCCATGCCCATTGTCCGTCGCGCTGGCGCACGCGTACATAATAATAATCGGTGTCGCGCTGCGGCTCTTTGTCTTCCATGTAGTGCTCTACGGTGAAGCAGCTTTCGGGCATGGCGCGGTTAAAGAGAATGGCTTCGCTCAACCAGCCTATCATGAAGTGCGAACGTGAGCCTTCGAGCAGTTCGCCCAGTGTGTGTTCGAACTTCTTGCCGTTGAAGTCTGCGGTGAGCACGCCGTCTTTCGGCATCTCCAGGTCGAGGATTACCGCCTGCATGGCTGCGGTGGTGGTATTCGGGTTCTTGCTGCTGTACAAGTCCAGTTCCGTTTCCTTCTCGCCTACGGAGAGGATGCGGTTGACATGTGTCTTGAATTCGGTTTCGCCCTCCTGAGGAGAAGTGAAGGCAGCGCCGCGGAAGCAGGGGGTAACGCTTACAATACGGCCCTTGTTGACAGACAGCTTGCCTTGCCAGTGCACATAGCGCTCTTCGCGGTTCCAGCCGAAATCCACTTTTACTTTGCAGCGGACGGTGTCGCCTTCCGGTGCAACCGGAGTCAACGGGCCGTTCATGCGTGCCAGTATCTGGCCGTTCTTGACAACGTCTACATAGTCGATGCAGCTTTCGCCGGTTACGTTCAGGTAGATGCGGCGGCTGTTGCCACGGACTACATCGCCCATGAAAGCGTCGTTGAGACGGAAGTCGATGATGATTTTATCACCGGTGGCGGCACATACGTGGCGGGTGCGGAGAGCTTCCCAGATGGCGTCGCGGGTCAGTGACGGAGCCAGGACACCGATGCGGCCGTCGCCGTAGCTGCCCGGATAGCCGGAGTGCTGGTCGGTGGAAGCCATGATACCGAATTTATGTCCTTGTTCCAGACCGTACTGGATGGTTCCTTCCCATTGGCGGGGACCCATATCGTGCAGGTACGGGTAGTCGCCCTGGTCGCTTTCCGCCAGGCCGTGACGGGAATACATCTCGACGAACGGAGTGATGTCTCCTTCGGTGAAGCATTTCCAGTTGTAACCGCGATAACCGCCCTGATAGCCCATGTGGTGCGGAGTAACGAATACTTTATGTCCTTTGGCTTTCTCTTTCCAGTCTTCGATAGAGGTACATTCCACGAGCGGCGCATTCAGGTCGTAGTTCAACGCCACGTGGTCGCCGTGCTCCATGCTGTGGGCCTCGTATCCGATGAAGGTAAGGAATTCGCCTTCCTTGTTGTATTCGTTGCTCATCTTTACGTACTTCTCATAGCCGCCTTCGCGCAGACGCTTGAAAGCTCCGGTATGGTAGTCGATTACCCATTTCAGACGAGGGTCGTTTGCACCCGGAATGTCCGGCCACATGGCATGGGGCGTTACGCTGACAAAGTCCAACTGGCCTTTGGCCGCCTCGAAAGCATCGCGCATATCGCCGTGTCCGTAAGTGAGGTTGCAGTGGTTGTGCAAGTCGCCCCAGAATACTTTCAGGTTGCTTGCCGACGGCATAATCTTCTTTGCTTCTTTGCTTCCTGCCACGCAAGAGCCGAGCAGGCTTCCCGAAGCTGCCAGTCCCAGAAAAGACCAGCCTGTGTTTTTTAGAAAACTTCTTCTATCCATGATAATAAATTTAATGGTTTTATCTGTTTTTCATTAATCTTCTGTCGCCCTTGAAAAGCTCGTTTACTTTTTCGTCGGGGTCGTTGTCTTTATACTGTTTTTGAGTCTCTTGCAGCAGTTGCATCAGCTCTTTCTGCTTTTCGGCGTATTCGGGCTTGCCGAACACGTTGTTCATTTCGCGCGGGTCGGCTTTCAGGTCGTACATTTCCCATTCGTCGATGTCGTTGTAGAAATGAATCAGTTTGAAGTCCTGTGTACGGATGCCGTAATGACGTTTTACCGAATGCTCGGCAGGGTATTCATAATAGTGGTAGTAGGCAGCCTTGCGCCAGTCGGCGGGTGTCTTGCCTTCGTTCTCCAATACCGGTTTCAAGGAAGTACCCTGAATGTCCGACGGGATTTCCACACCGGCAAAGTCGAGGAAAGTGGGAGCGAAGTCCACATTCATGCAGATTGCATTGCTTGTGCTTCCCGCCTTGATGGCTTTGGGGTAGCGGATGATAAGCGGCATGCGCTGGCATTCCTCGTACATGAAGCGCTTGTCGAACCAGCCGTGTTCGCCGAGGAAGAAGCCCTGGTCGGAAGTGTAGACGATGATTGTATTGTCCAGCTCTCCGGTCTTTTCAAGATAGTTCAGAAGGCGGCCGATATTTTCGTCCACAGACAGTACGGTAGCCAGGTAGTCGCGCATGTATTGCTGGTATTTCCAACTGATTAATGCCTTACCTTTCAGGTCGCCTTTGCGGTATTCGGCAATGCGCTGCGCATATACGGAGTCCCATTTGTCCTGTACGGCGGCAGGCATGCGCTTGTACACGCTGTAAAGGCGGTTGGTGGTATCCTTCAGCATCTCTTCGCGGGTCAGCAGTTTCAGGTCCCAGTCGTTGGTCAGGGTATGTTCGATGGACATGTCCTGTTCGCGGGCTGCTCTGCCGCGTCCCTCGTAGTCGTCGAACAGGCTGGCGGGTTCCGGGAATGTGGTATTGTTGAAGATGCCCAAGTGGCGCGGAGCCGGCATCCAGTTGCGGTGAGGCGCTTTCTGATGATACATCATGCAGAACGGTTTGCTCTTGTCCCTGCCTTCGAGGAATTTGATGGCCTTGTCTGTGATGATGTCCGTGGCATAGCCTTTCTCTACGATATGTTTGCCGTCTTCCCAGAAATCGGGGTCGTAATAATCGCCCTGTTCGTGCTGGCCGCTCAGGATGCTCCAGTGGTCGAAGCCCTGCGGTTCGCTGATAAGGTGCCATTTGCCGATCATGGCCGTCTGGTAGCCGGCTTGCTGGAGCAGTTTCGGGAATGTCTGCTGGTCGCCGTTGAAGGTGCTTGCATTATCCGTAAAACCGTTTTCGTGGCTGAACTTACCGGTAAGTACGCAGGCGCGTGACGGGCCGGAAAGGGCATTGACCGCGTAGCAGTTGTCCATACGGATACCTTCGTTGGCTATACGATCCATGTTGGGAGTTTGCAGGAGATTACCGCCATAGCAGGACATGGCTTGTGTGGTATGGTCGTCCGTCATCATGAAAATTATGTTCGGACGCTTGGGTTCTTCTTTTTGCTGGCCGGCACAGGAAGCGAGGCTTAATGTGGCTAACGGAAGAAGTACATTGGAAAGATTGTTTTTCATAACCGGGATGTATCGCTTTTCATTATGAAGAAAGGGACTGCTCAAAAACTAAAATCGCTATCGCTTTGCTTTTCATTTTTGGGCACTCCCTTTCGTCATGTTGCTTTTATATTATAATTTGTAATTTAAAGACTGTTTCTTGCCGTTTACTTTCACCTCTACTTCCAGTCCGTTTTCATTGAATGCCTTGTTTTTGAACTTGGCAGACAATTTGGGGGCGTCTGCGCTGTTCTTTATCGGACAGATAACGGTGATGTAACGTACTGCATCTTCGCTGTCTTTCTTCACATTGAAGGATACGTTCATGCGTTTGTAGCGTTTGCGGTAAGCGGTGGAGCACCAGCCCGGCTCTTTTTTCATCGTCATGCCTTCGGGGCCGAAGCATTGCAGCTTCATGTTGCTTCCTTCTTCAAACTGAGTGACGAAAGTCATGTCCTCGCGGCTGTTGGCGATTTCGCCTTTCGGCATCTGGTAGTGCAGGTTAATGGAGCCTTTCTGGCTTCCCACCATTTCGTCTACAATTACGAAGTAGCTGTTGTCTACGAAGAATACGGAACGGCGGTGTTTCAGGTTCTTGTAGCTCGGATTCTCGGTAACCAATATCTGTACGTTGCCTTCCGGCTGCCACAGCTTGGTTACGGATTCGGTCTGGTCGAGATTCTTGTTGTTCAGCGTTACGGTGTTGTGTACGCAGGTCTGACGGTGCCAGTTGCGTTGTTCCATCACTTCGCCCTCGCCGGCATATACATACGAACCGGAATCGGGGAACAGGTTTTTGCCGTTGAACCAGAGTTCGAAAGTACCGTTATCCGGCTGGCAGTGCCAGAATGCTTTCGGGCCGGCCTTTACAACCATTTGCATGGCATCCGTTCCCCAAGAGTTACGGAATACGAAGAAACCGGATTTCAGGAAACCTTTGGAGAGATATTCGGGCAGTGCGCCTTCTTTACCATCGGTTGCCAGATACTTGATGAACTGGTTCTTCGGGAACATCTTGCTCCAGTTGCGGTAGTTCTTCAGCATTTCTTTCTTATTGGTGAGTTTGGCATCGCTGAAACACGGGTTGGTGTAGTCGGGGAAAGAAACGTTGGCATAGAATACAATCATTTTCTCGATTGTATCCAGGTACTCCTGCGGGAACTCGTTGCGGAAACCGTTCAGGTCGGCAATGTTCAGTGCCTTGCAGAAAATGTTGATGGCAGCGAGGTGGTAGTGCGGGTCGAGCTCGAACTGTCCGCCGTCGTTATACACCTGTACGTTGATTTCACGGTTCATGATGTCGATGCCACTCTTTCTCCAGGCAGCAGCCTCTTTGAATTCGGGGAAGAAAGCGCCGGCGTAGATCATACGCTGTGCCTCGAACAGCAGGTGATTGCCCTGTGCAGAGTAATTGCCCAGTATATGGATGGCATGTTTGTGGTAGTTTACCAGGAACTCGGTCAGGAACTCCGGGGTGAAAGAGGGAGACGGGAGGAACAGTTGGAACTGTGAGGTCTGGTCTTGCAGACGGTTGCTCACTTCCAGCGGACGCCATGCGAAACGTGCGTTTTCCACATCACCTTTCAGTTGGTTGTCACCGGTCATTTCATACTCTTTCTTGTCAACTTTCACCAACGGGTTTTTCTTGATCCAGTCGATGTACTGTTTGGTCCACTCTACGGCGTATTTCTCGTCGCCGCTTACACGATAGGCCTTGCCCATGGGAGTAAACCATTTGTGGCGGTGCAACTGCCAGCGCAGTTCGTTGTCCTTTACCGGCCAGTATCTCCAGTCGATGTCTTCACCGTAGTTGAATGACGGCTGGTAGCCTTTGTGGGCAAAGAATGTATGTTGCAGAGCCTCGTCGGCCATTTTCTGTTCGTCCTTGCCGATGGTAACCTTTTTCAGGTTTATGTCGGGAGTCTTCACGTTGGTACGTGCACGGTAGTAGTCGAGCAATGCTTTGGCTGCATCGGCATCTTTGCCTTCCTGGTGCAGGGCCTTTACTTTCTCCAGTCCGGGATAATCCAGATTGAGGAGCGAGAACACTTCGGTTTTCAATTCCTGGGCATTTGCTTTGCCAACGAAGCAGGCAAGTGCCAGCAGGACGATATATTTAAAAGTCTTATTCATAATGTTTGTTGGTTTACAGTCTGGTTATTAGAGGTTTTTGTAGCTGATACCTTTCAGGTCCATGAAGCGTTTCAGGGCTTCCAGGTAATAGTAATCCGCATAGTTCAACGGAGTGTCGATTTCCGAACCGTTAGGCAGCGAACCGGTAGAGTGCATCAGGATGAATCCCTGGTTTTCGCCGACCTTTGCCAGATAGGCGTCGCCCGACAGGCTCTTCAGGATTTTTTCTGCATAGTCCAGGTATTTCTTTCCGTCGGGAACCATTGTGCTCAGCTCTATCAGGGCGGAAGCGGTTACGGAAGCGGCGGATGCGTCGCGCGGAGTCTCTTCGGTTACGGGAGCGTCGTAGTCCCAGTAAGGAATGGCATCGTCGGTCTTGACACGGTTCATAATCATGTCGGCCACTTTTACGGCGAAATTCAGGAAAGTAGTGTCTTGCGTCTCACGATAGCAGGCGGTATAGCCGTATACGGCCCATGCTTGTCCGCGTGCCCATGAAGAGTCGTCGTTCTTGCCCTGGAATGTCTGTTTCTTCTCTACCGTGCCGTCGTTGTTGTAGCTTACTACGTGCCAGCAGGTATAGTCGGGGCGGAAGTGGTTGTTCATGGTAGTCATTGCGTGTTTTACGGCGATGTCTTTATAAGAGTTGTTGCCAGTTGCCTTGGCTACATTGAACAGCAAATCCAGGTTCATCATATTGTCGATGATAACGGGGAAGTTCCATGTTCCGAAGTCCCATGAACGGATAGCCGAGATGGAATCGTTGAAGCGTCCGCACAGGTTGTCGGCTGTTTCTTTCATTACGGCTGCAATGGTGTCGTTAGGAGCCAGACGCTCTGCGTTGCCGTAACTGCAATTTACCATGAAGCCCAGGTCGTGCGTACCGGTGTAGTAACGGACGGGGTTCAACAGGTTGGTATATTGGATGGCCCATGTTTTCAGTGTATCGTTGCCCGTCAGTTCGTAGGCATACCACAAAGAGCCCGGGTAGAAACCGCTGGTCCAGTCATAAACGCTGCACAAACGGCGTTTTCCCAACTGGTCGGCTGTAGGCTGCGCACGGAGCGAGTCCTTGAAAGTAAGCGAGTCTCTTTCCAACTGGCGGCACAGGAAGTTCATGTCATAGCCTGTACGGATAGAACGCGGCAGCATATTAGTGGACGAAATTTCTTCTGCGGTTAATTGCAGTTGCGCAGAGGCTGCGTCCAAGCCTTTTTTAATCCAACTGTAGTCTTCTTTGGGTTGTGTTTGGCATGACACGAAAGTCAATGCACCCAAAGCCAAGAGAACAAGGTTCTTTTTCATGTTATTCGTTTTTAAAATAATTGATTTTAGTAGATTTTGTAACGAAAGCAAAGCTAACGGATTTTTTATGGTTCTTGTAGCAAGAATGTTGAAAAGGCAATTAATCCGCGTTCTTTGAATGTCACTTTTGTTGAAAAGAGTTTAGAAAATCTCCAATATGCCCGGGGAGAGGGCATATTGGAGATGTATTTGGGGTGGTTGTTACCAACCTGGGTTTTGGTTGAACTGGGTACACAAGTCCATTTCGCGTTGCGGAATAGGCATCAGTTCGTGCTGACCTTTTTTCGTGTAGTCGTATACTACGTAGTTGGGAATGGGGTTTTTCGCTTTGTCTATATCGCTGTTGTCCCACCATTCGTTTAAGGCTGTATGGGTCTTTTCAATTGTTTCGAAGTAAATGCCCCAACGTACGAGATCAAGACGGCGATGTCCTTCGAACGCCAGTTCGTAAGCACGTTCTTTTTGAATGGCTTCGCGGAATTGCGCTTGGTCCATACCTTGGGTCAACTTGTAACCATTGGCATCATTATAACCGCGTTTGCGTACTTTTTCGATAGCGGCATACGCGTCTGTTGTCGGACCACCTTTCCATTCGTTCAAAGCTTCTGCATATAGCAACAGTACATCGGCATATCGCAATACGTACCAGTTTACAGTGGATTTATCATTGTTGACGAACGGTACGCTTTCCATATACTTGTCAATGTCCCACTTGGCTGGTGTATAATTCTGCTTTTCTTTTGCAGATTTTTTTTCATTTAAATCCTTTTCTAAAGCTACATCTTCGGAATCTGTATATTTGCCAGCCAAATAAACATCACCGAGATACTGTATGCCTGCTTTGTCATCATTATGACCGTGCTTATAGTTGGCAATAGATAAGTCTAACCGCCTGTCGGGGCTTATGCGGTTATCTAC
>OHAQ01000762.1_pt1 | contig 25651 bp, 20 predicted proteins | sample 1577111 | NCBI WGS metagenome assembly OHAQ01 (sample SAMEA3541549, study PRJEB24748) | human gut metagenome | biome: human gut; feature: human-associated habitat; material: faeces | place: China | collected 2012 | reverse complement strand
GAGGCAAAAGCGAACTGGTGAAGGAAAATTCTGCCGACCAGACCGACAGCGGACTGGAACGCAGCTACATCACCCAGTGGAGCTATGGCATCGGTGAAACCTTCTCATTGCTCGTTCCGAACGTCAAGGGAGGTGCGTCGGTTCCTCTTTCGGAAAATGAGACTGGAATGAAAAAGGCCGATCCTCAATATATGGGACTCTACGGCCAGCTGGGACAATACTGGGGAGAACAGCCGGGCACTTCCGGACCAGTATATGTGGGAGCATTTGTCATGTTCCTTTTCCTGCTGGGAATTTTTATTGTCCGCGGTCCTATGAAGTGGGCTCTGGTGGCAGGTACGGTGTTCTCCATTCTGTTGTCATGGGGAAAGAACTTTATGGGGCTGACCGATTTCTTTATCGATTACGTACCGATGTACAGCAAGTTCCGTGCAGTTTCTTCCATTCTGGTAATTGCTGAATTCACCATTCCTTTACTGGCTGTCATGGCTTTGCGTGAGGTTATCAACCGTCCTCAGCTGTTGCGTGAACAGGCACGTGCCTTTTACATCAGTCTGGCGCTGACCGCAGGTATTTCCCTGCTGTTTGCTCTGGCTCCGGGCTTCTTCTTCTCTTCCTTTGTTTCCAGCATGGAGATGAGTGCCCTTCAGAATGCCATTCCGGCCGAACAGCTTGCCCCGATTCTTGTCAATCTGGAGGAAGTGCGTCAGGCTATTTTCACGGTCGATGCCTGGAGAAGTTTCTTCATTGTGCTGATTGGCGTAGCATTGTTGTGGGCCTATTGTGCCGGTAAGCTGAAAGCTGGTCTGCTGGTGGGGGCCCTGACTGTGCTCTGTCTGGCAGATATGTGGAGTGTCAACAAGCGCTATCTCTATGATGAACAGTTCGTGGCCAAAGGAACGGAAATGCAGCCGTTCAGTCAGCCGACCGCAACCGATAAGGAAATCTTGAAGGATACGACACTGGATTATCGAGTACTGAACCTGTCAGTCAATACCTTCAATGAAAACAATACGGCTTACTGGCATAAGAGCATCGGAGGATATCATGCCGCCAAGTTGCGCCGTTATCAGGAAATCATTGAGGAACATATCCAGGGTGAAATCACTTCGCTGTTCAAGAAGTTTCCGGAAGCAGGAGCAGACATGACGAAGCTGGATGCCAATCTGACTCCGGTGCTGAACATGCTGAATACCCGTTATTTCATTTTCCCTTTGCAGGGAGGAGAAACGGTTCCGGTCTTCAATCCTTACGCATTGGGTAATGCCTGGTTTGTGGATGAAGTGGAATATGTGGACAATGCCAACGGAGAAATAGATGCACTGCACCGTATCAATCCGCGAAATACGGCTGTGGTAGACCGGAAGTTTGCTGAAGTGCTGAAGCCGGTTGCTGCAACTGATAGCTTGAGACAGATCACTCTGAAGACCTATGAACCTAATGCTCTGACCTATGAAGTCAGTTCAGAGCAGGGCGGTCTGGTTGTCTTCTCTGAAATCTATTATCCGGGCTGGCGTTCCTATCTGGACGGAAAAGAAGTTTCACACGGACGTGCTGATTACGTTCTGCGTGCCATGAATGTCCCGGCAGGGAAACATACTGTTGAGTTCCGCTTTGATCCGAAGTCACTGCATGTGACGGAAGCCATTGCCTTTACAGCACTGGCCGTACTGGTTCTGGGTGCGGTTCTGGCTATTGTGTGGAAATTGCGGAAGCGGAAATAGAAAGAACAACAAGATAACTTGTGCGATGAGGCTGTTTCAGATTGTTTTGGAACAGCCTCTGTTATTTTATAGTGAGGATAAGAATCTGTCCAATGAATGATTCGATGAAGAATAAGTGTAAGGACAATTTTGCAGTATTGTCTGGAAGAAACAACAGTTTCGACTGGAAGAAACTTCTGTTTCATGCTGGTGGAACTTTTGTTTCGACTAGAAGAAACTTTTGTTTCGTGCTGGTGGAACTTTTATTTCGACTGGAAGAAACTTTTGTTTTCTGCTGGTGGAACTTTTGTTTATTCCGCATGAAACAGATTTATTGACTGGATAAAGGGGAGAAAGTTGCAGGAACTTCCCTGTCAGAAGAGGGAAGTCCGATGGTGAGACATGCGTAGTTTGGCATGTCGCAGAGGTTTCAGTCGCTTGAGTGCCCTTGGAGTCCGACGGACATGTGAGTGCAGTTTCCGCCAGAATTTCTGGCTGAGCAGAAAGATCAGGAAGATGGTTCCAACAATACAGACCGCACCGAAAAGTTCTTTCAGGCTGGTCAGCAAAGTCTGCTGGCTTACTGCATCGTAGAGCTGCCGGAGAGAAACATCAGGAGCCCATTCTTTCACTTGGTCCATGTTCTGGCTTAACAGACCGATGTTTTCCTGTTCCATGTATTTCAGCCACCGGTTCAGGATGGCAGTACCCAACGGCGTTGCAATGCTGGTACGGATGAAGCTCAACACGCAGAGTCCCTGAAAGAAATGCTTGAACGGAACTGTCTTGGCTATATAGATAGTCAGTGAAATGTACAGCACTCCGTGTCCGATACCCTTCAGAAAATTAGGGAAATACAGACTTTCGATGTTCAGGTTGGGATGAATCAGGAAATACATGTAATACTGATAAACCACGATCAGAATAAATCCTACCGTGATCAGCAGTTTATATCCTTTGTGCAGAACGGCCTGGCGATAGAAGACAATGCCTGCACCCGCCAGAATTCCTGCAAAGACACACCAGTTCAGTGAAACGGCATTCAGCATGTCGTATCTCAGAATGGAGCGCATGAAAGTTTCCTGCAGGACGGATGAGGTGGTGAGAAACAGACACAGCATCAGAAACAGGAACAGGATAGTCGGGAAATGACGGTAGGTCAGTACCTGCGGATCAATATACGGGTGGCGCAATGTACACATCCGGTTGATGTTGATCAGTGTGGCCACGACAGCAGTTACCAGACATCCGCGGATCAGCGGGCTGTCCAGCCAGTCGTAGTATTCTCCGTAAATGCAGACAAAGACAATGGCGAACAGAACGAGTGTCCACAGCAGGGCACCGGTCCAGTCTATTCCGTACAGGGGCATTTTCTTGGCCACGCGGAAGGGGCGTGTCAGGAAGAACACACAGAACCAGACCACAATCAGCAGACCGATGACCAGCCAGTGCATGTACTGCCAGTTGGCCCAGTCACTCAGATGAGTGGCTACCAGTCCCGAGAGCTGGATGCTTTCGAGTACGATGATGTAGATCACCGGATAGAATACGGAGAAGTTTCCCGAAGGAGTTACGCTCAGACGGATATTTGAAAAACATTCAAATGTGCCCCACATGCGGAAAAATCCCGAGACAAAACAGGTGGCTACCAGGATGGCAATGTTCTGCGACTGCATGGTGATCAGGTTGCAGACAATCAGAACCGGGCAGACCGTCAGAAAAATGCGCCGTGTCGTGAAGCGGAACTTGAGCCGGAACAGGATGGGGAAGATGACCGTCATGCCGATGAATGAAGCATATCCCGCCATCATGACGTCTTCTCTCAGACAGCCCAAAGCACTTGACATCTGGGTGGAAGTAGGCAGGAATACTCCTCCGTTGAACTGGAACACCATGGCGAAGAACAGGGACAGGAGGATACAGACCGGGGTCGGGATGAATTCCTTGAAATATAAAATTCTCGGACGTTGTTCAGACATACCTTATTTATATATTATAGCTTGACGTAACACTCTACATTCATACCGGCCCGCAGACGGTTCAGATTTTTCTGTTCGTTGTTGCCGGTAAATTCGATGCGGACAGGGATACGCTGTTCTACCTTGACGAAGTTTCCGGCTGAATTGTCCTGAGGAATCAGTGAATAGAAAGACCCTGTGGCATCGGAGATGGAAACAATCCGTCCTTCATAAACGACATTGGGAATAGCGTCCACTTTCATTTCTACCAGCTGTCCCTGTTTCATGTCGGTAGTCTGTGTTTCCTTGTAATTGGCAATCACCCATTTTTCCGTACCGTCTACCAGAGTGACCAGTGTCTGTCCCGACTGCACCAGTTCTCCTTCGTGGATGTTCTTCCGGCCGGTTACTCCGTCGGCTGTGGCACAAATGACGGTGTATGAAAGGTGCAGCTTGGCCAGATTCAGTGCAGCTTCTGCCAGTTTGATGTCCGATTCATTCTGTTCCAGACGCTGGGTCTGCTCCTGTTTGACCAGTTCCGACGACTGTTTCTGCCGGAGCAACTGTTCATAGCGGGCCTTGGCTGCTGCATATTCCGTCTGCACCCGGTCGAATTGCTGGGGTGTCACCGCTTCTTCTTTCATCAGTCCCTCGTAACGTTTGTAGTCGGTTTCTGCATTTTCCAGACGGATCCGCTGCTCTTCGATGGCAGCTTCCGTCACGAAGATATTGTTCTGGGTGGTATTGATGGTGGTGTGCATGGCACTCTTGCCGGCCAGTGCATTCTGATAGTCCGCTTCTGCCTGGGCAACTTTCAGCAGATATTCCGTATTCTCAATGACTACCAGAGTATCTCCTTTCTTGACAGACTGGTATTCTTCGAAATAGATCTTCTTGATAAATCCCTGTACGCGGGTATTGATGGGACTCAGGTGTTGTTTCACTTGCGCATTGTCTGTGTATTCCACATTTCCCAGATGAATGAATTTTCCACATACCCAGCTGATTCCTCCAACCAGAATCAGTGCGATGAAAAAGTTCGGGATGGCTCTTTTCTTGTTTTTTATCATAGACTTATCGTTTGTTTAGTTCTTGTTTGAAAAATCAGAGGTTTCCGGTCAGCTTCTTGAGCAGGTAATACTGATACAGGATCCCGATCTGGTAATTGGCCAGTTGCAGTTCCATGTCCAGCTGTGTATTGCTGGCATCCAGCATATCCGTAATCAGTGCGAGTCCGTTTACATATCGCTGCCGGACAATGTTAAAGTTTTCGTGAGCCAGCTGTACACTTTTTTTCTGTGTGCGCAGACGGATATACGCTTCATTCAGATTGACGTAAGCTTCATGGATGGAGTTGCCGGTTTCTTCTACGGCCAGTTTGCGTGCCTCTTCCATTTTCAGGGCAGACAACCGTGCCTGTTTCAGTTTCTTTCCGTTCTTGAACAGCGCATCCAGATTGTAGGAAATGCCAACTCCCGCATACCAGTAGCTGAAGTTGTTGTTCAAGGGAGGCACTTCGATCAGGATCGGTCCGTTGAGATCATTGGCGGCGTGCAGGCTGATGCGTGGCCGTTTCTCGGCACGGAGAAGTTCAATCCGGTTCTTTTCCTGCTCAATCTTTACGTCGGCCAGTCTGACTGATGGCGTCAGCGGTATCTCCCGGATCCATTCCGCTTCATCCCGCTTCTCTACTGTCAGCCGGAAAAGCTCCGTTGTATCAGGCTGGATGGCTACATCCGGTTCCAGTCCGATCGTAGTAGCCAGGCGGTGACTCAGCACGTCGATCTTGTCTTTGACAGAAGTCAGTTGCAGCTCCAGACTCTGCAACTGGAGCTCGTAGCGGGTAATGTCACTCTTCAGAGCTGTACCCTGACGGTAGGATGCCCGCATATCCTTGACGAGCAGCTGAGTCTGTGCGATGTTATTCTCATATACCCGTTTCTGGTTGTTCAGCTGGAAAAGATCCAGATAATATCCGGTCAGCATGAAACGGATATCCTGCCGGTTCCGGACATACTCCAGTTCCGCTTCCTTCTGTTGCAGTTTGCTGCGGTTGATATTCCGGTTGATGGCCCCTCCGGCATAAATCACTTGTGAGGCTTTCAGCACGAATGTATTTCCGAAGTGCGGCATATCCGCATGTATGCCGTTTGAGAAGTTACGGTCGGTCATGACCCCGTCGCCGATGTAATTCAGATCCAACTGTGCCTGGATGGAAGGAAGCCGGTCATTCTTTGCGATTCTGACTCCCTGCTCAGCCTCCCTGATCGCCAGGTCATGCAGGCGAATGCTCTTGCTGTGTTGGTCAGCCAGTCGGAACATTTCGTCCAGGCTTAGCGTAAGGGGCTGGGCCGGCAAATTTGAAAATAAAAGAACAATACAATTTACAACTAATAATCTCATACCTGTTTGTCTCTGCATACTAATCTCTATTGAATCGAAAACCTGTTTTCCCGCTTTCGGGAATTTCCGGTCCGCAGGCTGCATAAAGGCCTGTCTGTGAATGCGGACGGAACAAAAAGGGTGTTATCCTTGTTTTGACTTTGCAAAGTTACGCTTTCTGTCTGGTACGGATTTTGCAGATTACGCAATAAGCTTACCATATTCTGCCAAACCGACACGGAAGAAGGTGAGTAAGGAAATATTTATTATCAACCTAAAGAATGTTTTTTATATGCACAAGTCAGGACAAAAAGACTTCATGGTTTTCATGTCCTCGGTGATCATCCGTCTGCGTAACATGGAGCGGATGGGCACCCTGCATGTCTACCAAAGCACCCAGAACCGGATAGCCGATTTCATGGGTGATCGTTCTCTTTCCTTTGAGGAAATCAATCCTTTGTGGCTTCAGGCTTTCCAGGCCTATCTTCTGGGGCTGGAATACCATTTCCACCTACATGCGCGTCATCCGGGCCGTGTATTACCGTGCCGTTGATGAAGGAGAAGCTCCTTTCCAGCCGCGGCTGTTCCGCGGGGTCTATACCGGCACGCGGGTCAATGTGAAACGGGCTCTGAGTGAACGTACTCTGCGCAGTCTGCAGACCCCCATATCCTCTTCGCCGGATCTGGACTACACCCGTTGCCTGTTTCTGCTGCTTTTTATGTTGCGGGGGATTCCTTTTGTCGACATCGCCTACATGCGCCGTTGCGACCTGAAGGAATCCAAGCTGACGTACCGCCGTCGCAAGACAGGTACCTGGATGAATGTTCACATCGAACCCGAGGCCGAGCGACTCATTGCCCGTCTGCAAAACAAGAATCCCAATTCCTTCTATCTCTTTCCTTTTGTTACGGCAGAAGGTGAGGAAGGCTACCGTCAGTATGGCAATGCTCTCCGCCGTTTCAATTATCAGTTGAAGAAACTCTCACGCATGGTGTCAGGCTGTCCGTCTCTGAGCAGCTATTCGGCCCGTCACAGCTGGGCTACGGTAGCCAATTACCGGAACTTCCAGCCGGAGCTGATCAGCAATGCCATGGGGCACTCATCCGTGAAGGTGACAGAGACTTATTTTATGAAACATCCGGATGAAAAAATTGATGAAATGAACAGAAGTATTCTTACTTATCTATTTGTTTAAGAAGATGTTATGCGTCCGTTACTTTGTAGGTAACGGGAGTTTCATTTTTGTAAAAACAAATGTCGGGGAATTTTATAAGAAAAACAAACATAAATATATTTTTAACAACCGAATAGTATATTTTTTAACAATACGGTCTTTTTGAGCCTTATGAGAGGACAGGTATTCCGACGGATCAGGTACGGACATAAGGCTTCATACCACAAAGGTGACGCAAACCCCTGCGGAAACATGCTTCATGTCCCTTTCCGAAGATCAGGCCGATAAAGTATTCTATAAAAGGTTAAAAAGTGAATAAGAAAGGCGGCTGCCGTTACCTACAAAGTAACGGAGAAAAACCTGTTGAAAATGTCATGCTAAAAATGGGAAACATGAAGCGAATTCTAATCTTCTTAATGCTGCTTGTCAGCATTTCTTTGTCCGCGCAAGATGTGGCAGTCAAGACCAATCTTCTTTATGACGCGACAACCACCATCAATCTGGGTGCAGAAATAGGTGTGGCTCCTAAATGGACGGTTGATTTGTCAGCCAATTACAACGGTTGGACCTTTAATGACAACAAGAAGTGGAAACACTGGATGGCACAGCCGGAAGTCCGCTACTGGTTCTGTGAACGTTTCAACGGTCACTTCCTTGGTGCCCACCTGCTGGGCGGTCAGTATAACTGGGGCGGTCTGGATCTTCCTCTGGGAATCTTTGACGACCTGAAGGAGCACCGCTATGAAGGCTGGTATGTCGGGGGTGGTGTCGTTTATGGTTATCAGTGGCTGCTGGGCAAGCGCTGGAGCATCGAAGCCGCTCTGGGCGTGGGCTATGTACGTGCTGATTACGACCGCTATAAATGTCCTCACTGTGGCGAATGGCAGGACTCCGGCAAAAAGAATTACTTTGGCGTGACTAAGGCGGCCATCTCATTGATTTACATAATAAAATGATGGAGGAACGTTTGATGAAGAAACATATTATTTCTCTTGCTATACTGCTGGCATCCGGAGTTTCCGTGTTTGGCCAGAATACCACTTATCTGAGTGAGATCCGGATAACAGACCGTCAGGTTGTGAAGACTTCCGACCGTCAGGTCAATGTGAAGATGGAAGTCAGCCTTGACGAACTGGACATCAAGCGTCAGCATTCGCTCCGCGTGGTTCCGGTTATCCTTTCCGCCGACGGGACACAGGAACGGGAGCTTCCTCCTTTTGTCATCAACGGAAAAGTCCGTGACAAGGTGCATCAGCGTATGGAAACCCTTGACGGTGTTTCTGCCAATCCCGATGCCGTTGTGACAGTCCGCAGAAAAAACGGTTCCTCCCAGGTGCTTGCCTATGATGCTTCGGTTCCCTTCCAGCGCTGGATGATCGGAGGCAATATCCAGCTGCGGGGTTATGTCACCGGCTGCGCCCTTTGTGATGACGAGGATGAAACCGCAACGACAGGCGATATCCTGCCCGAAATGACACCGGAGTATTACAGCCCTGTGATGAAGCCGAAGGAAGAGATCGTTAAGCGCCGTTCTGAAACGCGGAGTGCCCGTGTGCAGTTCCGTCAGAACAGTTCGAATATCCGTCCGGATTACAAGAACAACCGTGCCGAACTGGATTCTGTCCGTCAGTCCATTCTGCTGGTCAAGGACAACAACGATCTGACCATTACCGGTATCTATGTGACAGGTTATGCTTCTCCCGAAGGTTCATTCGACTATAACATGACGTTGTCCGAACGCCGTGCGAAGTCCTTTACCGAATATATCAAGGAAGACCTGAAAGGCATTGATCCCTCCGTATACCATGTGGACTGGAAGGGTGAAGACTGGGCAGGCCTGCGTGAAGAGGTTCAGAAGCATCCCAAACTGCTGAAGATTGATGAGGTGCTGAACATTATTGACAACTGCGGTGACGACAAGGATGCCTGCGAAGAACAGATCAAGGGACTGGTGCCGCCTGAAATCTACCAGCGTCTGCTGAATGAAATGTACGGCCCGATCCGTCGCAACGAATACCGGGTGGAATATAATGTGCGTCATTTCAGTCTGGAAGAAGGCAGACAGATGATCAAGACCCGTCCGGATCTGATGAGCGTAAGTGAGATCCAGCAGGTAGCCGACAGTTATGGCAAAGGCAGTCCGGAATATGTGGATTGTCTGATGCGCGGAGCCAAGGCATATCCGAATGATGTGACCGCAGTCAACAATGCGGCACTGGCCCTGATGGAATCCGACCGTACGGACGAAGCCATCCGTCTGCTGGACAATGCACCGCAAGCAGGCGAGCTGCTGAACCTGAAGGGAGTTGCCTATTCCAAGTTGGGTGACTATGAACAGGCAGAGAAAGCATTTTCGGCAGCACAGTCCAAAGGATATACGCCTGCCGGTGAGAACCTTACCTTGCTGAAGAAGTATGCAGAATATATGGCTGAATAAATAGAGACTAAAATAGAAGTGTTTAATTTTAAAATTTATTGTTATGAAAATTTCAAAGAGTTTATTTCTGGCATTTGCGGGCCTGGGTTTGTTCGCATGCTCTAATGAAGATGTAACTGAGAATGGCGTTCAGGGTGAAGCTTCTATTAGCGTGAAGATTAGTGATCCTGCTTTGAGCCGCGCAGTTGTGGATTATACTTCTGGAACTGGAACTGAGGTAACATTGAATACCATTAAGTTGGTTTTGACAGCTCAAACAGGTGGAGCTACAAAGACTTTTAATTTGTCAGATTATGATGACCGTGCAGCTTTGTTAGAAGCTGTAAACTCAACCGAATTTGAGGGTGTTCGTAACCCGTCAAAGATGGAAGTTTATATCAATACAGAAAAGGCATCTGGATGGACTCCTGTAGAATACATGAATGCAGGATTAGCAGAACCTTTATATGCATCTTCGACTACTTTTGTAGATCAAGGTGATACAGATGAGGATGGTATTAATGAGTATAAAGTAACCCTGACACCTGCACATACAATGGCTCGTTTGGAATTTGGTGGTATCGCTCATGTCGATACTAAAGATCCTTGTATGTTCAAAAATATTACTATTGACGGTATAATTTTGGATGAAGTTACCGGCGTTGATCAGGTTGAGGCTTGGGATGCAAGTAATTTGATGAGTAATGCTATTGGTCAGGCTTTTACTGAGGCTACGGGTTCTGTTGATGCAGGTTGGACTCCTTCATGGCCGGAAAATGGAAAATGCTATGCCTATAATATTGCTCCTGTAGAAACTAGTCTTCCTATTTTGAAAGTTTGTTTCAGTAATATTGAAATTAATACTGATGCTACTGAATATAGTGGAATTGTATGGCCAATTCATAAGCTGGGTTATGCAACAGTGAAAAATTATAAATTAGCAGATGATTCAGAATCATATGAAACTGCTTTCGGTGTTAATGGCGAGGGAAATATTACAAAATTTCCGGCAGGTTACATTTATCAGGTAAAATCTCTTGAAATTCCTGACGAAGCTATTGGCTCAGGCTGGCAAGGTGGTGAAGATATTCATGTAATAGCTGTAGTTTCTGTTAGTCCTTGGACAATAGCTGAAGGCACAGTAGAATGGAATTAATTGTTTTATAGAGTTTTATTTTGGCGGAGAATTCTCCGCCAAAATATTCCGAACATACAGAAAACAAAAACCTTAATAAAGAATGATGAAATCAATAAGATATATATTAATGGCGCTGGTCGCTACCGTCCTGACGACCGGTTGTATTAAAGATGATCTGGATGACTGCGATAACGTAACCATTTACTTCCAGTATCTCGCCGACGGCGATAAGGACGTATTATACCAGTATATGAGCAAGGTAGACCTGTATGTTTTTGATTCAAATGGACATATACTGGGAGTCGGCTCATATAATCAGGACGAATTAACTAAGTTCGAAGCTGTACCGTCGTTTAAACTACGTCCGGGACAGCGTTATAAAGTTGTGGCTGTAGGTAATGCTTATGACCACACAGAGGTGGTAAACTATGCAACTGAAACAGACTTTGCAAATATCTATCTTCAGGATCCGGCATGGAGTGATCCGGATATACCTGTAACCAATCATGATTATAATTACTTAGGGCAGAAAGAGTTTGTAATGCCTGATCAGGAAGGAGTGATGTATCGTGATACAGTAACTCTTTACAGTTCACATGTGAAGGTGGACGTGGAAATTCATGGACTTCCGGTTCCGGAGGCTTCACGTCAGGATGCAGGAGTTCCTTATCAGCTGAGTTTCGAGAACTCGAATGCTCAGGTTTCTTTTGAAAATGAAATCAACTTAGACGAAAAAGGTACTATTTATCCCGATTTGATTTATGATAGTGAGAATCAATGTTATCGTACACAGAACTTAGCTTTATTTCGTATGGACTCTAATGGCGAACTAAGTTCTGATTGTTGCGAACATATATTGGTTTTGACTGATAAGAATACGGGGCAGGAACTTATTCGTGGAAATATATATAATTATCTGGTGCGTAATGCAGATGCCATTGATGTTACCAAGCAGGAAGCAGAACTTCCCATTGCTATTGAGTTTAATGGAGTGAATGCTGAGATCAAACTTCCTGATTGGGTGATTGTAGATGGTAAACCTGAATGGAATTAACCTTAAGGAGGAATGCTTATGAAAAAATTAGGAAGGTATTTAGGTGCAATTGGATTATTACTCCTGATAGGAGTAGTTACTTCCTGTATAAAAGATGATATTGTTGCAACCGAAGCAGGAACAGCTAATATTACGGTGAATATTAGTTCACGTTCTGGTGAGGTTGATGACGATAATAGTGAAGTTTTAGCTAATGAAGATATCAAGACCATCCGTCTGATTTTAGTGCAGAACGGGAAAGTGGTCAGCAACTCAAAGCATAGTTTTACTGCACCCGATGGACAAAAATTGTTGGAGCAGGGCATCCGGATTGTCGGTGTGAATAAAGCCGCTACCGATTTTTATGCAGTGGTAAATGAAGCTAATGTGAACAAGAATTTTGAATCAGATTTTAAAGTAGGCACAACATTTGATGGGCCTGCATTTTCTCAAGTTCAGCTAATAGCTTACTCTAGTTTTAACTCTGCTAACGGGTTGCCAATGGTGGGATGTGAAACTAAACCTTCTTTATCTGATGGTGATGAGGTTATGATAAAAGTTACACGTGCTGTGGCACGCATCGATTTGAATATAAATAATAAGACTGGTGCAGATTTAAATGTGAGCAAAGTATCTTTTGGGGAGTTTTTCCCGACGAGTGGTTTTTTATTTTCCCAATCAGATGCTTCTGTACAATATACTGAGAAAGACTTTGTTGAATCAGAAACGATTGAAAATGAGAAAAGCAATGTCTTTACGTATTATTTATATGAATCATGTTCTAATGAGGAAGGTGTTTATAAAGTAGGTTTAAATGAAAGTCCCGAATTTCCTTTAACTCAAATTTATGATGCAAGTAAAACACCAATTAAGGAAATAAAACGTAATACAATCTTGAAGATAAATGCCATTGCGAATGCAAGTGGCTGGGAATTGCAGTGTGAAGTGACTCCTTGGGATGTGGAGGAATATAATCAGGATTTTAATAATACACTTGTATATAGTAGTGATGGTTGGAAACCTGGTACGATTGCCGCTCGAGATGAAAACGTGATACAGTTGATTCCTGATACGGAGGCAGAACTGCAGTTTATGCTAGAATCGCCTAATACTGTATCATGGGTAGCTGTGTTGGATGATAATCAGAACTTTACATTATTAACTCCAGAAGGTAAGAATGAAGATATATTTGGTGTTGATGCGGATGGAAAGCCTATAGCATATCAGCAGTCTATTAAAATTTCATTACCGCCTGATGGTGAACGAAATGTACAAACGACTCTTCATGTATATGCAATTGTGGGAGGAAATCAGTATGAGATAGATCTTACAGATAACAGGGATCATACAGGACCAGGAGAGGGAGAAGTAAATCGATTTATAATTAGACGTGGAGACCAGTAAGTATGAAAAAGTATAATTTTATTTTGTTTGTTTATATTTTTTGCTCATGGATATTTACTTCATGTAGTGAGGAATTTGAGCAGGTGGGGGAAGCAAACTCACGTGCGTTGACTATGGAGCTGAGCGCTGGTGAACAGACTGAAAATGGGGTCGAAGATCTTAATGAAAATGCTATAAATAATGTTAGTGTCTTTTTCTTTGAAGATGTAACAAAACCATGCATATATTTAAAGCGTAACTTACGTGTGGGAGACGATAAAAAGTTAAAGGTTGATTTAGCTCCTGAAGTTGTAGATAAAATTTGTAAGGTTTATGTCGTGGCAAATTATACAAGTGAGCTATCACTTGACGAATTGAAGAAGATGACTTTAGCCCAAATTCAGAAGGTGGTGATTTCTACGGACTTTAAAACTGATGATGCCATAGAACCATTTTTTGTAATGCATGGGTTGACCGAGAATGCTATAAAAATAACGAATGGGGGTGATGGAGGTACGGTTTTGCTAAAGAGAGTTGCCTCAAAAATTGTATTACAACCTAATGTGGCTAGCTCTATTGAATCTGGTGGGATTACTTATACCCCAGATTTGACAAAAATGACAGTGGAGTTGGTAAATGTTGCCAAAAAAGCAGTATTGAATGGAGGAGAACTTCCCGAAGGAATTACTCAGGAATTTATTCCAGCTATAAATCGTAGCTATGGTAAAGAAATTGATGGGGAAAATTATGTGCATGTACCATTATATTCTTATCCGAATGAATGGGCGAATAAAGAAGGTGCAACCGAAGCTTATTTGAATTTCTGTATTCCTTGGTATTATACGAAAAATGGTACACAGCTGAGTGCTAATTATTATTATCGTGTTGCCATTGGTTCTGGTAAGTTGGAGAGTAATAAGCTTTATCGTATTACTGCTGATATAGAACTTTTGGGAAGTATTAATCCTGAAGAGACTGTAAAGGTGGATGCCTCTTATGAGATCTTAGATTGGAAAACAGTTGATATTCCTGCCGATATTAATCGTTATGCATATTTGGAGTTAGAAACCAATTTCCAGGAGATGAAAAATGAAAATAGAGTGGATATTGGTTTCTCTAGTAGTACAGAGGCTACAGCAAAGATTGTGGAGGTGAGTTTCCCTGATTATTCTGTAACTGATTTTTATACAAATATTGTAACGAATGAAGAGCCGGAGAAGCCATCAGGTAATCCTCCGACAAAACCTAATAGAAATGATTATGATCAGTGGTGGGATTATTGGGCAGCAATGGATAAATACGAAAAAGATTTAGCAAAATATAATGAAACTGTGCAGAAGTATGAAGAATGGTCTAAATATTTTGGTAATCAGGAATATACATTGAGTATTTATGGACAGACATTGACATTTGAACATGTATTGGCTTCTGATGTACGAGTTCCATATACATATATTATAGAAGTAACTAATGCAGACGGCTTGACTGAAACATTGACTTTGGTGCAATATCCTCCTATTTATATTGAAGGTGAGAGTAACAAAGATGATGGCGGAAGTAATCGTTTTGTCTATAATTCAAAGACTGAAGGTAGCATTAGCGATGATAACAGGAAGGGGATAGGTTCAGTTGCTCATTATGAGAGTGGTTCTAATCATAACCCGAACCAATATACCATTTATGCAACGGTGTTAGACGAAGCAAGTCAATATGTGATTGGAGATCCGAGGGTGAGTCAGCCAACTTCTTTATCTGCTCTTAATAAATATGGTAACCCCAGTGGACTTCTGAATTATTATCCCACAAAAGATGGAGATGAAGTACGAAATATGATTGCTCCAGCGTTTAAAATTGCATCCTCTTGGGGACAAACAACTTCTACAAGCTATAGCCAACTACAAAAGCGTTGCGCTGCATATCAAGAGAATGGTTATCCTGCAGGTAGATGGAGAATACCGACGGAAGCTGAAATACAATTTGTAATTGGACTATCTGATGATGGTTACATCCCGGAACTGTTCGATGGAGATTACTATGCTTCTTCTGGTAGGTATTATCGCAGCGGTAGTGGGTTTAGTAATAATCCTGATAAGAATGGTTCTCATGCTGTTCGTTGTATTTATGATGTATGGTATTGGGGTGATGATAAGATTGTTAAACGAAATGTATTTACTTGGGGAGATACAGATCCGATACGTCCGGCAAATTAAATTGATTATGTCACATGAAATAATAGAGTTATGAAAAAGATATACTTCATATTAACTTGTTTCATCTTGGCCTTGTTTACTGCATGCCAAGAGGATGATTTTGGGAGTAAGGCAACATTGCAGGAAGGAGAAAGCCTTTTCACTTTCTCTTTGCCTGAGCCTGTTGTTGCTTCAAGAGCTGATTTGGGAGAAGCTGGCTCTCAGCCTATAGAGAATCTGCATATTTTGGTTTTTAATGAGCAGGGATTCTTTTTAGCTAATGCGAAAGCAACTGTGTCAGAACAAACTCCAATGGCTGGGAAGTGTACAGCTGATCTTCCTGTTTCAAATAGAAAATGTAGATTGCATTTTGTTGCAAATTATACTGACTATAAAACTTATTCTTCTATTGACACAGAGAGTAGCGTAATAGGAAGCATGGTTACTGGTAACAACCAGGATGCATATTGGGGTATGGTGGAAGTAGAAAACATACCAGCAAATGGATTGACACTGGATAAACCAGTAGAACTGATTCGAAACTTTGCAAAAATCTCATTGAATTCGGTAGCCGAGGGACTTGAGGTTATTAGTTATACGGTATATAATAAGGCTTCGGAAGGATTAGTTGCTCCATTTAATCCTCAAAAGGGAACCTTTGCTGATTTTATTAATGTAAGTGATGCGAATCCATATGAGGATTTTAAACAAAAAAATCCAGATTACCATGCAACTACAATGGGTGATATTCAAGTTAACGAATTAGAACCGGAGGATAGTTGGAAAACAATAGCTGAGTCTTATTATGTATATGAACGTAATCAGGATAATAGTGATATTCCTACTGCTTTGATTGTAAAGGCTCATTATAATGGAGGAAACGGTGCAGAGGGAAATTATTACTATAAACTGGATATTGTGCAATTTATGTCTGATACATATCAGACTGTGACTTATAATTTGCTTCGTAATTTTGAATATAAAATTACAATTAATGGTGTAAAGTCTGCTGGATATGCAACTGCTGAAGAAGCGATGAATGCAGCTGCTTCTAATAACTTGGCGGCATCAGTCCAAGTAAGTAAGGTTAAAAAAATTACAGATGGACATAATACACTTGAGGTTAGTTCAATTGATACTCTAATTGTGAAGCAAGAGGAGTTGGTTCTTACTTATCAGTATTATGAAGGAAGTGTAGATCAAACAGCAAATGCTAATAAAGTAAAAGTCAGCTATGAATTGAATAGTAAGATTTTCTCGAAGATTGATACATCAGAGCCTGGATTTATAAAATTGACTCCTATTGCACTGCCTGGTGTTTTGGAAAATCAGGAGATTATTGTGGCTACAGAAAGTGGACTGTCTCGTCATATCACAGTGCGTGTGCATGAGCCTTTTAAGTTTGTATCAATTGACTGTCAAAGAAAAGTAAAAGCGGTACAGAAATCCGAATTTGTGGTAATTATGGAGTTGCCGATGGGGTTGCCAACGGCTGCTTTCCCATTGAATCTCACAATTGATATGGGGGCAAATACATTATATCCTAATAGCAGCAAAAATCATTTACCTGTGAATGTTACTAATCCTAAGGATTACACTTATGATTTTGTAGTGGATTATAACTCTTATCGTCAAAATCGTACGCAGTATTGTCATTTCCTTACGAACGCAGCACAAAGTGCAACTACTGTTCAGGTGAGTGGCTCTTATTTTGAACCAACTGATCCTGTTAGCTTTGTAAATGCAGATACAAAATCATTTAGTTCTATCTATTTAAATGACATACTTGTAAATGGCAGTAACCGAATCACTGTTCCTTTTGGTGAGAATCAGGCAGCAAACTTAAAGTTTAATATGAATGACCAAAGTCCAGTTACAATTTATGTACGTTATTTGGAACTGCCGACTTCCACAACAGGAAACTTAGAACCTGTGTATAATAGTGTGGGAGCTTTAAATGGGTATATATACACACCGAAAGCTAGTGGACAACAATTCATAAACTTTCGTACTAAGGATTATATAGCTGCTGAAACAATGGAGTTGTTCTCTGAGAATTATGAACCGGCTTTGATCAGTTATACTAATCCATGGGTAAATGTACAATTTACTATACCATCAGGTGTTGTTCCAGATGGGAAAATAGTCAAAGTGTACGATGATGCTTATTATCAGAATTTTATTGCTGACCTTACTCCAATATCCAGTGGAAAAACTATTATGCGTTCTTTTGCTGGTTATCAGCTTGAAAATATGTTGTATTTCCTTTATCAGGATGGAAAAACAAGTTATCGTGGTGAGATGAGTGTAAGAGAGTTAATTGAGAAAGGAGGAGGAGATAATAAGTTAGTAACAGTTTCTTTGATGCAGAAATAATATTGATATTATCGGATTTATGAATAAGTTTATATTTCTGCTAGGAATTATTGGATTATTATTAGCTTGTGAAAGTTGTAGTGAACGCAAGAAAGTAGAGGTTGTAAGTACCTTATCTGATTCGATAGAAAGTTCTCGAACGGAAGCAAGCTTCCCTTTCCCCGAAATCCCCGCCATGCTCACGCAGCCGGAGGAGCGGAAAGCTTACTTGCTGGAGCATTACTGGGATCGGTTCAGTTTTGCAGACACGGCGCTGGTCAACAACCGGGAGGTGACGGAACAGGGCTTTGTCAACCAGATTTCCCTGCTGGCCGACGGGGCGACGCCTGAGAAGGTGATTCGGGAAAGCCTGAAGAACTGGTGTTCGCGGTTCATGCCGGAAGCGCAGGCACGACGGGTGATGATGCAGCTGGCAGACGATTATCTGTACAACCCCAATTCACCGTTCTACAACGAGGGGTTGTATGGAGTGTATCTGGAGACGATGCTGGAGGTGTTGCCCGAAGAAGATGCCCGGAGATCGTCGTTCGATTTCAAGTTGAGGCTGCTGCGGCGTAACAAGGTGGGGGATAAGGCGACAGACTTTTCCTATTACTTGCCGGACGGACAGAAGAAATCGCTGGTAGCAACCTCTGTCAGGGGGAACCGCCTGCTGCTGGTGTTCTATGATCCGGAATGCGAGTCGTGTCACGAGGTACTTCGCGAAATGACGGCTGATGCATCACTGGCCGAAGCTGTGAAGGCGGGACGCGTAACAGTGCTGGCCGTATATACTGAAGGCAATCAGGAAGCCTGGAAGAAGGGACTGGCTGATATGCCGGAAGGATGGATCATCGGAACCGACCGTCAGAAGGTGAAGGAAGAGGCTCTGTATGACCTGAAAGCGATGCCGTCGCTTTATCTGCTGGACGGACAGAAGCGGGTGTTGCTGAAGGATGCACCGCTTGGGCAGATCCGTGAAGTGCTGGGCCTGGCCGTGAAGTGAGAGAGTTCAAGTTTTATGAAGAAATATTCGCTGTGAAGCGAGTTCCTGCCCTTCGCTTAGCGTAGCGGAGGGGTGCTTATTTTTTTACAATAAACATTTTTTGGTTGAGAACCACACTGCTTCCTGCAGTGTGGTTTTTTTCTTGCTAAAAATGTTTCGGGCTTTTCATCAAAACGTTTCGGCGTCTGACTGCAAAGCCCGAAGTCTTTTTTGAAAAGCCGGGCACGTTTTTTCAATGGCCGGAAGCCTTTGGGCGGAGATGAAAGAGGGGACTTTGATTTCTCAGAATAAGGTTATAAATTTGTAGGGATTTAAGAACATTAGATAGGATTGGAAAAGAGTCTGAACGAGGATGAATGCGGAACAGCGAGAGTATATCGGAATAATCAATCAGTCGGCTGAGGATGTGATTCTCATCAAGAAGACCGGCTGGGAGGAAGTGAACTTGCCGGGACATGTACACGGAAAATGTCAGATTATTTATACGCTGGCAGGAACGTTGCATGTGGAGATCGGTTCGGAGAGTTATTTTGTTCCGGAAAAGCATATTGCGTGGATTCCTCAGGGGGCGGAGCATAAGCTGTCGAGCAACAGCCGTCAGGTTTCGATGGTAATTTTTTATGTCAGTCTGAGACCGGAAGGAAAGGATGACCCGAAGGGGGATTTTGCCATCTATACGGCCAACCGGCTGATCGGGGAGAACCTGAAGTTTATTGCTTCGAAGGGGAAGATGATTGAGAAGCAGGAACAGCCGGACTTATATCATTTTGCACTGGGCTTTTTCAATCTGCTTCCGCAGATGTCTCCGGGAAAGGAGTTGCTGCTCAAGTCGCTGGTGATTCCGGACGATTCCAGGTTTTATCCTATCCTGAGATATCTTACGGATCATGTGCAGGAGGAGCTGCGGATGGACGAGGTTGCACTGCGGTATAACCTGTCGACGCGTAATCTCAGCCGTCTGTTTCAGGAGTCGAACATCCATTTCAGCAGCTATGTGAACCGCCTGCGGATTATGCGGGCCATTGAACTGATGACGGATGGTGGAAGGACGATGCAGGAGATTGCCTATGCCGTGGGCTTTAATAATCCGAATCATTTCAACCGTGTGTTCCGGCAGGTGACGGGACAGTCGCCCAAGAATTACCTGCGGAGCTGTCAGGAAGACGAAACCGTGTGATGGGTCACTTCTTGAGCAACAGGCGCAGGGCAAACCACGCATGGCGCGCAAGGGTGGACAGATAGCCGTAGTGACGGCACATGATGCGGAACCGTTCGTGAAGGGAAGCACGGTGATTGCGGGTGGTCATGCCTTCGTTCAGGTAGTCGATCAGGGTGAGATGGGTATTGTGAAGCGTATGGCTTTTTTTCATGATGCGGATGCACCAGTCGAAATCGGCAGAGAACCGGTAGCGCAGATCGTAGGGTTCGGCCAGTTCCCGGCGGGGGAAAAAGGCCTGGTGGCACACGAGCATTCCGTCCTTGAAGCTTTTCCAGTTCAGGTCTTCGGGAGCGGATAGGCGCCGCATGCGGAGGAAATGTCCTTCTTCGTCTACAATGGCCGTTTCGCCGTAGAGTACATCGGGAAGCTCGGTTCCGGTGATGGAGTGTACCATCAGTTGCAGGGTATCGTCTTCGTGAAGTTCATCACCGGCATTGAGAAAACAGAGATAGTCGCCCGTAGCCAGGCGGATTCCCTTGTTCATGGCATCATACAGGCCTTTGTCCGGTTCGCTGACCAGGGTATGGATGTGCTCGCGATAACGGTTGATGATGTCCAGAGTGTGGTCTTTGGAATCTCCGTCTACAATGATGTATTCCACATTCCGGTAGGTCTGGGTAATGACACTCTGGATGGTGTCTTCCAGCACGGCACCGGCGTTGTACGTCACGGTGATGATGGAGAACTTGGGATGAACGTGGTTATGCATTGCTTCCGGTTATCTGATTATAAATCTTGATGTATTGTTGGGCTACGGTTGTTTCGGAATAGGTGTTCAGGGCCTTCCGGTTGGCTTCGGCACTGAGGGTTTCGTAGTCTCCTTCTGTGAGGGCCCAGCGGATGCCGTTGGCCAGATCTTCAGCCGATTTGTATCGGGCGACATAGCCGTTGTGCAGGTGGTCGATCATCTGCGGAATACCGCCCACATTGAATCCTACGCAGGGAATACCGCAGGCCATGGCTTCCACGATGGTGTTCGGCAGGTTGTCCTGCAGGGAAGGAGTCACGTAAAGGTCGACTGCGTTGTAAATGTCCACCAGTTCCTTTTCGTTGCTCACATAATTCATGTTGTAGATAGGGAAGGGGAACAGGGATGCACACTGTTCGGAACGGCTTCCCAGCACGACGACTCCCAGCTGGCGGCTGAATTCGGGTTCTTTCTGTGCCAGCAGCTGACAGGCTTCGATGAGGTAGGCGATTCCTTTCCGTTCGTCGGTGATCTTCATGGAGCCGAACAGCAGCAGTTTCTTGTCGGCAGGCAGATGAAGGCGTTCACGGGCAGTTGTTTTGGGGCGCGGACGGAACAGATTGGTGTTGATGGCATTGGGAATATTGGTAATGGTGTGTCCCGTGAGCAGGGAACTTTCGCGTGCCATCGCTTCCAGCCACCGGCTGCAGGCCACAAACGTAATATGTGAGTGTGAGAAGAGTTTCTGTTTCTTATGGAATACGCGTGCGGACAGGTCTTTCCGGTGCGGGTGAAGCAATTGCTCGCATTGCTGGCACTGGGTTTTGTATTTGTCGCAGTTGCCTGCATAGTGACAGATGCCGGTAAAGGGCCACATGTCATGCAGCGTCCATACGACAGGTTTGCCTGATTCCAGAATCTTGCGTATATCTGTCAGTGAGAGCATACCCTGGTTGATCCAGTGCAGATGAATCACGTCAGCCTGCCGGAATTCGGGAAGGGAAGTGATATCCGTCCCGGTATTGGCAATGTCAACGGCAAAGAGATTGTGTTTGCTGAAGCGGTTGGCTGTCAGGATCACGAGGCGTTCCCAGAGGAACTGCCAGATTCTCCACCATGATTTCTTGAGCGAAACGACAGTGACGCGTTCGGTTTGCTTGTTGCGGACCAGCATTTTAGCCTTGATACCGTTGTTTCTCAATGCGTCCATCAGTCGGCTGGCCGCAATGGCCGCCCCGCCGATTCGTTCTGCTGTATTGATGATAAGTACTCTCATGTTCGGAATCTCTGTTTGATGTCTGCAAAGTTAGGTCTTTTTTTCAACATTCTGCAATTCGCCGGTGGATTTCCTCAATCTTGTTACGGTAGAGTTCGTAGAGTTTCCGGCCGTTCTTCTGGCTCTGCTCTGTTGTGAAACTGTTATTCCATAAGCGCATGCCTCCCACGCTCAGTGAACGGAAACCGGCATCGTACCATCCCACTTGCAGACCGTTGAGCCAGGCTCGGGCACAGAGTTCATAGTCGTCAAACTGGAAGGGGGCAAAACTGAAATCGATGTGGTGAAGGTGCTGGCGAAACAGTTCCTTGTGAATCCACATCGGAGCCCGGTTGACAGAGGTTACGAAACTGAAGTCCCCTTGCTGCATCGAAGGGCCTCCGTGTGCATAGCGGTCGGCATCTTCGAATGCGATGTCAAGTCCGTTTTTGCCTCCTAGAATGACCATTCGGGGGTGTTGGCGGAAAAGATCGACTGCGCGTTCAATCCAGGCTGTTCCGTCGAAATCGTCATCATCCTGCAGCAGGGCAATGTAGCGTCCGTTGGCGAAACGGATGGATTTGTCGTACGTGATGTTCTCGTAAAGATCGTTGCTTCGGATCAGAAACTCATTGGCTCCTGTCAGGGCAGCGGCGAGTCTTTGGGTGTGTTCCAGGTCGGAACCGTCGTCAATGACAATGATTTCCAGACCGGGATATTGCCGTAGTTTGGGAAGTATGTGGCAAATCTGTAAACTCTTGTTATGTGATTGGATGATGACACTCACTTCGGTTTCTGCGTGATAGCCTTTGGCGGCCCATTGAGCATAGCTTTTCTTGTTCTGGGTTACGCCTGAACGTTTCTGGAAGCTGAGTTTTATTTTTTCGAGTAGCAGTTTCATAAGCAGGGATTAATGACATTTGTTTCTCCCGAGCCATTTGTTGACCCGGTTTACGATGGCTTGTCCGATGATGCGGAAGTTGCCGTAGCGCAGGTTGAGGAAGAGTTCTTCAAACGAGCGGCCGATCTTGATCCACGGGTGTCTCCATCCCATGATGCGGTATACACTTTCCTTATAGGCCGTATGTTCGATGACATAACGCGGATGCTTGAGCGGGAATTCCAGCTCATAGCGTTTCATGGTGAAGATGCGCCGGTAGCCGCGGGGCAGGGTGCGGAGCGAGCCTCCGAAATGTACGGAGTCTGCGGTTGCTCCCAGGTTATTGATCAGGTTGCGTGTCGGAACGATGCTCAGTCCGGAGTTGAACAGGATGGAAGCATGGAAAATGGTTTCGTAGTAGGCTTTCCCGTGTTCCCGGTGACGCTGGCACATGTAGATGAAATCGTTCCGGTATTTCCGTTCCCGGATGAGGTTCTTCAGTTGCTGCATGTTGAACGTGTCGTCGAGGAAGGTGTAATGTTCGTCCCACTGGTCGACAACCCGTTTCCAGCTGGCCCATCCCCAGATGGAGAAGGTTGTGGCGAAGAAGTAGTCATAGGGAACATCGGGGGTAATTTCTTCGTTGTTGAATCCGGCAATCATGCTGATGCGGGTATCGTTCTCGTAACGGTCCAGCATTTCTTTGCAGAAGCGGAAGAAACTGACTGACGGGACATCGTCGTCTTCCAGCACAATGCATTTGTCTGCGTGCGAGAAAGCCCATTTTTGGGAAATATATTCCGAAGGATCGCAGCCGTAGTTCTTTTTCTGGTAGAGCTGGTGAACTTCGCATTCCCAGTCAATGTCGGCTACTACCTGCCGGCAGGCTTCAATGCCTGGCAGGTCTTTCTCTCCGCGCGGGCCGTCCTGATAGAGGAAAAGACGCGACGGGCGTGCCTTTTTGACTTGTTCGAACACCTGCGCCAGCTGTCTGGGGCGGTTGAAGAACAGAATAAGAACGGCTACATCTACAAGTGCTGATTTCATAACGGCTGTATGTTTAGGGTTGTTGTTCCCGGATCAGTTCCGGATGGAGGTAAATGGCATGAATCTTCCGCTTGTTTTCCGGCGGGACATCCATGTAGTTTCTGTACAGATCCTTCAGATAGGCATCCGGATTGCAGGGAGCACTGAAGCGCTTGCCTTCAAATTCGATTTCTCCGAGCGGGAACACGGAGTCTTTGCGGTGCATGATGCCGTATCCGTTGTTGATCAGGACATTCGACAGGTAGGTGTCTTTGGGATAAATGGCCGAAAGTATGCACCATATTGCGCGGAACAGATGATATTTCGCACCGAACCAGAAGAACTCGACGAAAGAGCGCAGGGAATAATAATGCGCTTTATGCAGAATGGAGTAGCTGGTAGAGATACCTTTGCTCAGTTTCTTTACCCATTTTTTCGGCAGACTGGGATAATCGATGAACGGAAAGATATCGATATACAGCCCTTTCTGATAATTTGCCTGAAGGTTGTCTCCGCTTTCCAGATACAGTGAATTCAGATCGCGGATCTTATAGATGGGATCTGTATGTTCGGGATCGCTTTCCGGAGTCTGCATGAAGAGTCCCGGCCGCAGTTCCGAAGGGGCTACGGCGATGAAGCGTTTCAGATCTTCCTTGCGCATGGCAATGTCAATGTCATCGTCCCAGGGGATGAATCCTCCGTGGCGCATGGCTCCCAGCAGGCTGCCTCCGTCAAGCCAGTAAGGAATGTTGTGCTTGCGGCAGATGCGGTCTGTCTCTTCCAGAATGGAGAGTTGCTTCAGCTGGCAGGTTCTCAGGTTCTGCTTCAGGTAGCGGTCGAAATAGGAATTTCTCATAACGTGTGGTCTCGTTTGACGTCAATGACTTGTCCGGTATAGTCGGATGCCAGGGTCAGCAGGGTTGCTTCGGCCACTTGCCGGGCTGAAAGCAGGGTATTTTCCGGCTCAATTCCGAAATTATGTACGCGCATCGGTGTTTTGGTGCGTTCGGGGTTGATACAGTTGATGCGGATGCCGAAACTGTCCCATTCCTGTGCGATGGCCTGTACGAAGTTGACAATGGCTGCTTTGGTAGAAGAATAAATGCTGTAGAAAGCTCTTCCCCGTGTATAGGAACTGGAGGTGAAGAAGATCAGCTTGCCCTTGCTTTCTTTCAGGTAAGGGAAGGCTTCCAAAGCCACATTCACGGTTCCCATGTAATTGGTCTGTACGGCCCGGGTAATGGTTTCGTAGTCAGTCGTGATCAGCGGTTCTTTGTTGAGAATGCCTGCTGTATTGACTACGAAGTCAATCCGTTTTTCCTGTTCAAAGACGCTGCGCAGGGCTTCGGCCACTTCCTGACGGTTTCCTACATCCACCCGGTTGAGGCTGCGTGAGAAGCGGTAAACCTTGGCTCCTTTCTGTTCCAGCAGATCGGCGGTTTCTGCTCCGATTCCGTAGCTTCCTCCGAAAAGGACAGCTACTTTTCCCTGGAAGTTTTCTCTGCTGCCGTCTTCGTGATTCAGTTCACTTTTGCGCAGCTGGAAGAATTTGTCGAGCAGGTAAGTGTCTTCCTTGTAGGTCAGTTTCATATTGCTTTCTTCACCCAGTACCACATAAATGGGAACTTCAGGCAAGTATTTCCGGACAACACCGCAGTCGTCCGTCACCTTGAAGTTCGGGTCTTTCAATGCGATTTCGTAAGCTTTCCGGATTGTTTCCAGATCGAATGCCTGCGGGGTCTGGCCGCGTCTCAGCCGGGAACGGTCCGGGATCTGGCAGATGAAGTCCCCTTCTACTTCAATAATGGTATCGGCCGACGGAAGGGCTACGTCGATGGCCTGATA
>OHAQ01000759.1_pt1 | contig 25713 bp, 24 predicted proteins | sample 1577111 | NCBI WGS metagenome assembly OHAQ01 (sample SAMEA3541549, study PRJEB24748) | human gut metagenome | biome: human gut; feature: human-associated habitat; material: faeces | place: China | collected 2012 | reverse complement strand
GGGTTGAGTATGGGTGGTCATGGTGCTTTGTGGCTTGCGATTCGTCATAAAGATGTATTTGGTGCCGGAGGAAGTACCAGTGGTGGAGTGGATATCCGCCCATTCCCGAAGAATTGGGAAATGAGCAAACAACTCGGTGAATACGAGGCCGACAGCGCTTTATGGGACCAGCATACTGTCATTACCCAGATTGATAAGATTACAGATGGTGATTTGGCATTAATTATCGATTGTGGCGAAAAAGATTTCTTCTTGGAAGTAAATAAAGCATTGCATAAAGCTTTATTAGAGAAGAATATTAGTCATGATTTTATTACTCGTCCTGGTGTACATAACGGGCAATATTGGAATAACTCTATCGATTACCAAATTCTTTTCTTTGATAAATTCTTCAAGAAATAGTATTTCAATTTATTCGATTGTGTACTTTATGGTACGCTTGTAGTCGTCTCCGTAACTCTTGGTCATCTCATTGCAGGAAGTAACGATACCTCGTCCGTCGAATTCATATTTATAAGTCGTGGTTTCGTTACTTTCACTGTTATCCTCTGGCCTGAGATTAGTAATCAGAGTATTGTATGCATCTCCCAAGAACTTCCCGTAAATGGCTACCGAGTGGAATGAAAGGGGATATAGATCTGTCAGGAATAGGTACGGAATCTCTGAAGTGTTGGCTATTTCATTGCCGGTAGATGTGCTGGCTATGTAAGTTTGTTCGGACTTGTCAACCTGCTGGGTGATGCGTAGTGTTCTATAGCTACTATAATCTATGTTGATAGAAGAATAGGGCTGGTTTTCGTCTAATGTTTCTGTTATATTTTTCAGGAAGTATTTTCCCTCCGTATTAATTAGATAGTCGAAAGTATAAGAGCGTATTTTTCCATCCATTTCCTTACGTATGCAACTCACGGCATAGCCGTTATCGTCCAATGTATAAGTAGAAACAGTATTGATTTCATCTGTCACTACGGCCTGATGATCCCCGTAAACAACACTTGTAGCATTTTCTATCTTGAAGGTTTCTCCTCCGGCTACAAAACTTTGTATGGCAGTGAAATTTGTCAGTCTACCGGCTTTATAAGCATAGGTCTGAGTGAGGGTAACCGGTGGAGTAGCCTTTTCAGTCTTAACTTCCGATAATTCTATTTTGGAAAAATGAGTTACGGGATATCCCGGATTATCGGGTATATCCGAATCGTCACTATCACTGCAAGCAGCCAATCCTCCTATGAATAGCAAAGCTATGAGAATATTTTTCTTCATTCTGATTTATTTAATGATAAGACCGTTACGGAAGGTGCGCTTTACTTTCATACTTTTCACCGCCTTCATTTGGGTCTCGGGCTCCGGTTCAGGGTCTGGCTCAGGTTCCGGAAGTACGATGCTACCATCAATGATTCCTAATGCTGCACTCAACATTTCTTCATTAGGATCACCTAAGGGCAATACTTTTGCAAAGTCTTGTAGGGAACTGACTGCATAGTCTGCAGTAAAACCTGTAGAATAGTCTGCTTTACCTTCAGAATTGAATACCTCGCATACAACGGGGCGAAGAATCCACTGGAACTTATCACTGGAGAAACTGGTTGTTGCTACGTTTTCTCCCTTAGTTGTGGCACCCACAAGTACTACGGTCATATAAGGTTTCAGGCAGTTGATCAGCATTTCTGCGGCGCCTGCAGTAGTACTGTTTGTCAGGATATATACTTTCGATAGATTTAAATTGCTACCTCCTTGCAAAAGCTGGTCGTCGAAAGTAAGTTCCCGGTCTTTGGACATCTGCTTTTGGCTGTATTCCAGTGAAGCGAGGGTACTGCCTAATTTATCTGCAGGTGCTAATATCGTTGCCAGAAGCTGTACACAATCCATTTCTCCACCGGCATTGTAGCGTAAGTCGAGAACAAACTCTTTCACATTGTTCTCTTTATAGTATTGGGAGAGTCGAAGCAATTCACTATTATCTTCTGTACTGAAACTATTGTATGCCAGATAACCTACACCGCCGGTGAGAACATCATAGGCGGGTATCGTAACGTCTTCCACGGGGCGGGCAGCGGGCAGGTTGGCTTCACCATAGGAAGTAATGACACCTTCTGTTTCTCCTGCTTCATTTTCCTGTGTACTATATTCTCCCATTAATAACTTCCGGCTTTCACCTTCTTTCAGTAATTCTTCAGTTTTCTTGGTGATAAAGTCATCGTTGACTTTCATAATCCACTCACCCCGTTTTAAACCAACTTCGGCAGCAGGAGAACCGGGTATTACGTAGGTAATCAGTGCATTAAAAGCAGTATCATTACCAACTATACTATACAGCGTATAGTCGAAACCATAACTTGGCAATGGGGTAGCATACAGCGTATCTACACTGGAGTAACTTTTATCGAGTGGAGATATTATTTTCTTCAAAAAAGCATCCGGTTCAAGGAAGTAGTTCAGGTCCTTTGTGTTGGGGATGTCTTCAAACCACAGATATTCTTCTCTCATGACGCTGTCTATCCATAGATCACGCCCGGTCCATTTGTAATATTCCGGCCAACGGTCTACTCCACAAGAGAATAAGCTCGTCAATGCAAGGATTCCCAATAGTAGGAAAAGCTGTATATTCCTTCTTTTCATCTGTATCTATCGTTTGGTTTTCGTTGCAAATTTAGCGAATAGTTTGTTTATCTACCATAAATGTGGTATAAAATTCCCTATCTTATGTCATTGCCCATGTCAAGACATCCCATTATCTTTGCGCTCAATCAATTAATCCTAAAAAATACAAAGACAATGGAAACAAAGAAATTGCATTTCGAGACGCTTCAACTCCATGTGGGACAAGAACAACCCGACCCGGCTACTGATGCGCGTGCCGTGCCCATTTACCAAACTACTTCGTATGTATTCCATGACTCAGCCCATGCTGCCGCACGCTTTGGTTTGCAAGATCCGGGCAATATTTATGGTCGCTTGACTAACTCTACCCAAGGTGTGTTCGAAGCACGTGTGGCTGCTTTGGAAGGGGGCGTTTCCGGATTAGCGGTTGCTTCGGGTGCTGCTGCCGTGACTTATGCTTTAGAGAATATTACCCGTGCCGGAGATCATATTGTTTCAGCTAAAACCATCTATGGTGGTACATATAATCTGTTGGAACATACTCTGCCTGCCTATGGGGTGACTACTACTTTTGTAGACCCTGCTGATCTTTCCAACTTTGAGAAGGCTATACGGGAAAATACAAAAGCTGTATATATTGAAACTCTGGGTAATCCGAACTCCAACATTATTGATATTGAAGCTGTTGCCGAGATAGCACATCGCCATAAAATTCCATTGATTATTGATAATACATTCGGTACACCTTACCTGATACGGCCTATTGAGCATGGAGCAGACATTGTAGTACACTCTGCTACGAAGTTTATCGGCGGTCATGGCACCTCCTTGGGTGGTGTGATTGTGGATGGTGGTAAGTTCGACTGGGCAGCTTCGGGCAAATTCCCTCAACTGACGGAACCGGAACCTTGCTACCACGGTATACGTTTTACCGAAGCAGCTGGTGCTGCTGCTTATGTTACACGTATTCGTGCTATCCTGCTTCGTGATACGGGGGCAACTATCAGTCCATTCAATGCTTTCATCTTATTGCAGGGATTGGAAACACTTTCCCTCCGCGTGGAACGTCATGTGGAGAATGCATTGAAGGTGGTTGACTTCCTGAAGAAGCACCCTAAAGTGGCAGCAGTGAATCACCCGTCATTACCGGAACATCCGGATCATGCGTTGTATCAAAGATATTTTCCTAATGGTGCAAGTTCTATCTTTACTTTTGAAGTGAAGGGTGGGGTGAAAGAGGCACAAACTTTTATTGATAACCTGCAGATATTCTCACTTCTGGCAAATGTAGCGGATGTTAAGTCACTCGTTATCCATCCGGCCACTACTACACATTCGCAGTTGAATGAACAAGAGTTGGAAGAACAGGGAATTAAGCCGGGAACCGTGCGCCTGTCTATCGGTACGGAGCATATTGCTGACTTGCTGGATGACTTGGCTCAGGCGTTGGATAAAATATAATCGGTTCATAACCCGCCAGTAATGAATCTATTTCTCACTTTTCATCGACTGTTTGTCTTGATTTATTGACAACAAAAGGCGCTTTTGTAACTAGTTGATTATCAGCGATACTATAATATCCCTATCTCAGTATACGACTGAGGTGGGTTGACTATACGACTGAAATAGGTTAAGTATACGACTGAATCACCCTCAATATATGACTGTACCTTGAAAAAATATTTATTGTAAGTAATTAGTACTTGTGCCAAATGCTTACTATAATCTTAAACTATTTGAATGAATATATCTGTTTTATTATCAGGAGGTGTCGACAGCTCAGTTGCCGTACACCTTCTTTGTGAACAAGGGTATCGACCGTCTCTATTTTATATAAAGATAGGAATGGAAGGCACCGATTATATGGATTGTTCTGCTGAAGAAGACTGGGAGATGGCTACGGCTGTTGCACACCGCTACGGATTGCCTTTGGAAATGGTCGATTTGCAGAAAGAATACTGGGAACAGGTTGTTGCTTATGCCATTGACAAAATCCGTCGTGGATTGACTCCTAATCCGGATGTGATGTGCAACCGCTTCATTAAATTCGGTTGCTTTGAGCAGAAAGTAGGCAAAGAGTTTGATTTTACCGCTACCGGGCATTATGCCACTACGGTTCATAGAGATGGTAAAGTATGGTTGGGTACAGCTACCGATCCCGTAAAGGACCAGACAGATTTTCTTGCACAGATTGATTACCTGCAAGTATCTAAACTAATGTTCCCCCTTGGCGGATTGATGAAACAGGAAGTACGGGACATTGCCCACAATGCAGGGCTGCCTACTGCCCGTCGTCGTGACAGTCAGGGCATTTGCTTTCTGGGAAAGATCAACTACAATGACTTTGTTCGTCGTTTCCTTGGTGAACGGCAAGGAGATATTGTGGAATGGGAGACTGGAAAGAAAATCGGTACACACCGGGGATATTGGTTTCATACCATCGGACAGCGTAAAGGATTGGGTTTAAGCGGTGGTCCTTGGTTTGTCATTCGGAAAGACATCGATGCAAATGTACTTTATGTCTCACGAGGATATGATACCCAATGGCAGTACGGGCGTGAATTTATGATTCATGATTTTCATTTCATTACAGAAAATCCTTGGTTATATAATCAGGAAGTCTATGTGACTTTTAAAATCCGCCATACACCGGAATTTATGAAAGGAAAACTGATACGGGAAGGGGAGATCTATCGTATTGTATCTTCTGAAAATTTGCAGGGCATTGCCCCCGGACAATTCGGTGTGGTATATGATGAAGCTTCCCGGATATGTATCGGTAGCGGAGAAATAGGTGTTTGAACAGCTTTTATATATAGTATTCCACTAAATCCACAATCCCTGCCTTCATGGCATATTTGGTAGCTTCGTGCACATTATTCACTCCTAATTTACGGAATATGTTTTTACGGTGGCTGTTTACCGTATGAAAGCTGAGGTTCTTCTCCGCCGCAATTTCCTTCGTAGTCTTTCCCAGAGCAATTTCTTTCAGTACACTCCGTTCTGCAGGTGTCAATAAATCATCTTTCAATGTGTGGCGTACGGGAGATGCATTACTGCCCGACAGCAATAAATTACTGACATGATTACAGATAAAACGCTCTTTGCGCGAAGCACATTGCAATGCAGACAGTATTTCTTCTTTTGAATTGTCCTTCAGCACCACTCCGAAAGCCATACTGCTGAACAATACCTGCCGTAGAAATTCCATGCTCAATTCATCAGAGAAAAGGAGCCAGTCCGCTTCTTTGAAACGCTCATGCAGCACAATTAACTCGTCCGCACCTGAGAAGTCAAATAACGTATAGTCCAGTATCACTACTGCTTGCGGATGCAGGCGCAGTTGCTGAACTAATTCGGTTTTGTTATCTGCTTCCAGTAACAAGGCTGTGTCCTTCTGACTACTGAGCAGAAACATCATACCTGCTTTGGTGATGTCCTGGTTGTCTGCAATGATAAATTCTCTCATATTTGGATGCAAAAATATAAAAACTCCGCTGCAAATGTACACATTTCTGGCAATTTGCAGCGGAGTGGAAATATATATATTGTAAAGGGCTTTACCAAGAACGTCCTTTAAAGATGCTGGATTGGCTTAATGGAACGAGATTACCAGTCAGCGTCATCGTATTGGAGTTGAAATTCGGGCTGATGGTTACGGTAGCATTGTTTCCACCGTTAGTCAGCGAAATGAAAATCTGTGCAGAGATACCGATACCTTGAATACTGAACTGGCAGTTTACGTTACCTCTCTTGTCAGTTGTAATCTGCATATCCGAGGTAGAACCATCTACAGTTACACCACCGATACCGTTAGGGCCGGGATATACCGTGTTGAATGCTACCTGTACGGTACCACGTCCTTGATTTACCAGTACGAAGTTGGTGTTAGAGTTAACGAAAGCTGTCTGTCCGTTACGGAACATCACCTGGTCGGCTTCCAGTACGAATTGGTGGGCTTTCAATGCGGCTACAGCGTCATCATACGATACTGCGTCGGCTACTTGTTCTTCAGCTTTCAGGCGGGCGCGTTCAGCGTCTCTTTGAGCCTTACGGTCTGCGCGGCGTTCCGCTCTACTTTCTTGTGCATACATGGCGGTTGTTGCCGCACTCATCATCACTAATGCTACTAATGCAATAAACTTTTTCATAATTCTTTAATGTTTAGGTTTTACGATTCTTGTTCGTTTATTGCAAAACAACCTTTATTCGGGATTGTTCACGGGACGCTTCACAATTTTATATCCGATGGCCGCAACGAGGATGCTCATTAATGGACTGATAATGTTGAAAAAGCAATAAGGAAGGTAGGTCAGCGTAGATACGTTCAATATCGTTGCCTGCGTCATTCCGCAGGTATTCCACGGTATCAAAGGGGAGGTCACGGTAACAGCATCCTCCGTCGTACGACTCAATAATCGGTTCTCATATCCTTTTTTCTCATATATATTGCGAAACATGTTTCCGGTGAGGATAATACTGATATATTGGTCAGCAGTAGTCAGATTAAGAAATAGTCCGGAACAAACAGTGGATGCTACAACACTGACTCTTCCTTTCATAAAGCGTACAAAGACTGAAGTTATGCTACCCAGCATACCGCTTGCTGTCATGGCACCTCCGAAACACATGGCACAAAGAATCAACCAGACCGTATCCATCATGCCGGCCATACCACGTGTAGAAACAAGGTCGGTCAGCATACTGTTGCCTGTATCCAGGCTGGTACTTCCGTAGAATGTCATCATTGCCCCTTTGAAGATATTATTTTCTCCTGCTATTTCATGTAGTAAATCCGGTTGGAAGATGATAGCGCATACTCCTGCCAGCATAGTGGATATGAACAAAGTGATGATGGACGGGACTTTTCGTGCGATAAGTATTCCGGTTACCAAGGGAACAATCAGTAACCAGGGAGTGATTGTGAAGGTATCTTTCAGTGATGTGGCAAAGTCCGCCATGTGCGCAGTAGAGTTTGTTTCGATGACGAATCCCATTACTGTAAAGATGATCAGTGTGATAATCAGCGATGGAGTGGTTGTTATCAACATATAGCGTATATGCTTAAATAAAGGTACATCTGTTATGGATGAAGCAAGTATCGTAGTTTCCGACAGTGGGGAGATTTTATCACCGAAATATGCTCCGGAGATAATGGCTCCTGCTATCCAGCCTTCGTTGAATCCTTGTGCTTTGCCAATCCCCATCAGGGCGATACCGATAGTGGCGATTGTTGTCCACGAGCTACCTGTCATAACAGAAATTAATGCGCAGATGATACAGGTTGATGCCAGGAAAAAATCAGGATGAATAATTTGCATGCCATAATATATAAGAGTAGGGACGATGCCGCTTATCATCCATGCTCCACTTAGCGCACCTATTATCAGCAAGATGATAATTGCTGTAGCAACTCCTGAAATATTATTTGTGATGGCGAGTTCGTAATCTTTCCAAGGGACACGGTAGAATGCTATGCCTATGAATACGCAAAAAGCGGTAGTGGTCAGTAGAGAAATCTGGCTACCCCCTTTCAGTGCATCACTTCCGAATGTATGTATGGTGGCGAATAACATTCCTACCAACAACACGATGGGCAGGAGGGAAACTAAGGGAGAGGGAATTTTTTTCAATGAACTCATTCTGTTTGTTATATCAGTTAAAACTTTGCAAAGTTACAACAAATCTGATGATTATGTTTTATCCCTGCTTTTCCGCCAATAAATATTATTATATCTTTGCGTTTGCTTGGAATAAAAATACAACTTTGCTGTTTAGTTAATCTTTATTATTGACATCGTATGAACAAGAAACAAATTGCCACAAATAAGAAAGTAGTCACCTTTGGTGAAGTAATGCTGAGGCTTACTGCTCCTGATTTCCTGCGTTTTTCACAAACTAATCAGATGATAGCCACTTACGGTGGCAGTGAAGCTAATGTGGCCGTTTCGTTGGCTAACTTTGGTATTCCCACAGAATTCGTAACCCGCCTGCCGGACAATGCTGTGGCGCGTGCCTGTATAGCTTCGCTCCGTGCTAACGGTTTAGGTACGGAAGGTATTGTTTTTGGTGGTAAGCGCATGGGGCTTTATTTTCTGGAAAGTGGTGCGGCATTCCGTAATTCCAATGTGGTTTACGACCGTGAGGGTTCTTCTTTTGCCACATTGCGTCCAGGTATGATTGATTGGGAAAAGATATTCTCCGATGCTGGCTGGTTTCATTGGTCGGGCATTGCTGCGGCTTTGTCACAAGATGGTGCCGATGCATGCCGTGAGGCTCTTGAAATAGCTGACCGTATGGGATTGACTATCTCCTGTGATTTGAATTTCCGTAAGAAACTTTGGAACTATGGGTGTTCCGCTGCCGAAGTCATGCAGCCTTTGGTGCAATACAGTGATGTCATTTTCGGTGCCGAACCGGAATATAAAGAGATACTTGGCATACAACCTGTCGGTTTTAAAGCCGTAGATGCTAAGGATACTACGTTTGAAGCAAATCTTCCTGCTTTTGAAGACTTTGGTCGTCGGGTGGTGGAGCTTGTTCCTCGTTGCCAGAAGGCTTTTCTGGAACTTCGTAATTCCATTACTTCCAATCATAATCTACTGGCTGCCATTCTCTATTCTGATAACACATTGAAGCATACTGGTATTTATGATATCGAGTGCGAGGTGGATCGCGTAGGTGCCGGTGATGCTTTTGTCGGTGGTATGATTTATGGTCTTATAACGTATCCGGATAATGATCAAAAAGCGTTGGAATATGCTTTGGCTGCTTCTGCATTAAAGAATACCGTATACGGTGATTTTAATCATGTGATGGTGGAAGAAGTAGAGAGCCTGATGCAAGGAAATACATCAGGGAGGGTATCACGATAAGACAGTATCTAATTCAAATAAGAGAAAAAGAAACAGCATAGGAGGGTCTCAAATGCTGTTTTTTTATCTTAAAGATAAGATGATATACAGGTTGTAAAGCTGACGAATGCGATAAAATGTTATAGAAGATTTTCTTTAGCACTGGGAGTATGCTGAAAAATTGGACCCACTATCTGGCAGTTATCCAATTCTTTACAATCACCACAGGTGTTAAACCCTTTTTCGTTTACGCATTTGCGGATTGCACACATATCGCTGCAATACATCGTTTTCACTCCATCCACACGACAGCCCATACAATTAATGGTATCTGCCGTAATCTCCGGTATATTATTCAGCTTACTCCACAGTTGAGCTGTTTTTTCTCTTAACTCATTGTCATCTCTGACAGTAGCTATGCGGGCATCGCAACTTTCGCAATCTAATCCGCAACAAGCAATTAATTGTTTCATCATTAGGCTATGACTGTTGATAATTGGTTGATTGCAAATATAGTGATTCTTATGCGGCTTAATCTCATTGAATACATTTTTTCTCGATATTCTTTGCTCCTTTCATTTTTTATATTTTACTTTGCAACACAAAGTACTTTTTATATGGACAGAAATAAAGCAATAGAATCAGTAAATGAGATAAAAGAATTGATGGAAAGATCTTCTAAGTTCGTATCTCTCAGTGGAATGACGGCTGTATTGGCCGGAGTGTATGCATTAGCCGGCGCTTATGTGGCCGGTCAGTTATTAAGATCAGAAGATAATAGGGAAGGACTGATAATGGTTGCTTCACTGGTTTTGATTGTTTCAATTGTTACCGCTTGTATCTTGTCCTGGTATAAGGCCAAGAAGATGCAACAAAAGCTATTCAGTAAACTAACCTATCGCATTGCATGGAATTTTTCATTGCCGTTGTTGACGGGAGGGTTGTTCTGTATAGCTTTACTGCTACATGAACATTACGGACTGGTATCTTCTGTGATGTTACTTTTCTATGGACTTTCTTTGGTCAATGTGTCTAAGTTCACTTACTCCAATGTAGCATGGTTAGGATATGCTTTTCTTTGCTTGGGTATTGCAGATTGTTTCTTTGAGGGGCATGGTTTAATGTTTTGGACAATTGGTTTTGGCGGATTTCATATTTTATATGGCATGTTGTTTTATTTACAGTACGAAAGAAGGAAATAATAGATGATAGAAGCATTTCAAAATATAAATAAGGCATTTGAAAGTAAAGTCCGTTTGGGTATTATGGCAGTTCTCATGGTAAATGAAGATGCCGATTTCAATACTCTTAAGGAATTACTTTCACTGACGGACGGTAACCTGGCAAGTCATACAAGGGCTTTGGAGGAACTGGGTTATATCGTTTGTCAGAAGAGCTTTGTGGGGAGGAAGCCGAAAACATCTTTCCGGGCTACTTCCGAAGGAAAGAAAGCTTTCAAAACTCACATAGAAGCATTGGAGAATTTTCTGAAATCAACATAGATGTTTGGCTTCACACAAAACCGGACAATACTAAATATCTTACTTAATACTATTCTATTATGGACAATTTGAATGACAATTTGAACGAAGATTTCAATGGAGATCTTGCAGAGAATCTGAATGAAACGAGAAAACAGGCAAGTGGTTGTCTGCGTCGTTTCTCTAAATCTATCAAGGCAGTGGTCATTGCTTTCCTTATTCTGTTGCTGCTAATTCCGATGTTTATGATCGAAGATATGATTTCGGAACGCGGGCGAACACAGACGGATGCTATTGCCGAAGTCGGTCAGAAGTGGAGTCTGGCGCAGACAATTACAGGACCTTACATCAATCTGAAGTATCCTATCACACAGGAAGATAATGGTACGAAGAAGGTGACTATGGGAAATGTTACATTGCTTCCTGACGAATTGTCAATAGACGGACAGTTGAGTACGGAGATTCTTCGACGAGGAATTTATAAGGTGAATGTATATCAGTCGGAATTGGTGATCAAGGGATTTTTTAGTTCGGAAGAACTTCGTAAGAGTAATGTAGACATGGATGTACTTCAATATCAAAGAGCGGTAATATGCTTGAATCTGACTGATATGCGTGGTCTCAGCGAACAGGTTAGCATAACTTTGAACGATTCTGTTTATATGTTTGAGCCGGGGATGGATGGACGCGGCATTGAAAGCATGGGTGTTCATGCCATTGTCGACCTTTCCGCTCTGAAAGATGACCGGAAGTTACCCTATGAAATGAAGATAAAGCTGAAAGGATCTCAGTCCATTTATTTTACTCCCTTGGGTAAAACTACGAGAGTTGCCCTGAAAGCAAACTGGAATACTCCAAGTTTTGATGGTAATTACCTGCCGGAGAAGCGGGAGATTACGGAGAAAGACTTCTCTGCGCAATGGCAAGTGCTGAACTTGAACAGAAATTATCCGCAAGTGTTTATAAATTATCAGAATGCCAGTATCAAAGATATTCAGAACTCTAACTTCGGAGTTAATCTGAAAATGCCGGTAGAACAGTACCAGCAGTCCATGCGTTCCACTAAATATGCTATCCTGATTATTCTGTTGACCTTTACAGTGATATTCTTTACGGAGATAATGGAGAAAACCCGTATTCATGCTTTGCAATATCTGTTAGTCGGTTTGGCGCTTTGTCTGTTCTATAGTTTGTTGTTGTCCATGTCCGAGCATATAGGTTTCAGAATGGCATATCTGGTGGCATCAGTGCTTACGATTATGCTGGTAGGAGGCTATATGCTGGGGATTATTAAAAGAAAGAAACCGGCGTTTATTATGGCAGGTCTGCTCAGTGTGCTCTATATTTATGTTTTCATTCTTATACAGTTGGAGACTTTTGCATTGCTTGCCGGTAGTCTCGGATTGTTTGTGATATTGGCTATGGTGATGTATTTCTCTAAAAAAATTGATTGGTTCAATGAATAAGCCAGGCTGAATAAAGAATGTCCTTTGGGGGAAATTCATGATCTGTGTAAATATGAAGAGAGTGTCAGCTAGCAAGCAGACACTCTCTTTATACTTTCTAATATGTTCTCAGTTTTTTCTTTGAGACATAGTGAGCAATTCTTCTTTAATTTTTTTTTATTTCTTATACCAGTCTTTGTTCTTTTCTCCATTACTGCTTACCCAACCGTCATATCCACTATATAACAGATTGATAGCTGTTTTTTCATTAGCACTGTCCAGCAATTTACTTAAATCGCTTTCTGTTGCCCGGCTCAGGAAAAAGGCAAATGGGTAATTACCTTTACGTACATAGTATATACTCTGATTGGGGTTAGATGCATCGTCTCCCTGCCCAAAATACTTCTTGTTTATTTTGGATGTCGGCATTTCCTGAGGAATATGTACTTCCCATCGCAAACCATCTTCATCATTTTTGAATATAAAAGCTTGGGCTTCAGATTGCTTTGAAATGGGCTTACTGTAATTAACGGTAACCTTATATTCTGTTCCCATATTTTCTTTCACATTTGTGGTCAAAAGATATACATTATCCTGAGGCTCGTATTCAAATGTGGTTTCTGTAAATTCCTTTTCACCTTGTTGGCGAATAGAGTAGGTGGTAGATTCTATGTTTCCTTCCGTTTTGAGACGGAATGCTAAACCGTTCTGGTTACTGGCTATATTTTGGAAAGTCTTGAAAGTAAATGATTCGGAATATATTAGATTCTTTTCATCGAAAGTGCTGCCATAGTTATATCTTACGACTACATCATTCATATCATAATCTCCCTGACTGGGCCAAAGGTCTTCAAATGCGTATGTACCTTTCAGGAAGTCAATGCTTGTCTTGTCTTCATCAGGATTAGTTACAGGAATATCGGTGATAGCATCTACCGGATTAGATTTTAAAGTAATGACAACATCGCTGAAATTCTCGTCAGTCATATAATCTTCAAAAGAAGTCAATATCCAATCACCATATCTATAAACAGCAGTACGCGGTTCTTCAAAGTTCACGCCTTGATCGTTTAAGCTCAAACCGCTAGAGGTGGCGGCGCGATATTTCTTGTATCCGCTAAAGCTACCAACATGATTGTTCCAACCATTGGTTGCCAGAACAAAACCTATTCTGTAACCTGCGGGGAAGGTTGTAGTAGCTCCTTCTTTATTTCCGGTTGCAATATTAGGATAATACATCAGTTGTACGGCAGTCAGTGGGTCAATACCGGCACTTTTCTTTGCTTGATTGGGATTATTAGACCAGTTACCATCTTGGGTGTTAGGAAATAACATGATTACATGGGCATCATTCAAGTTCTTTGGTTGTTCCCCGTCTTTATAATAGTAATATCCCAATGAACAGGTCCAACAAGTATTTTGTCCCAGAAATGTAACTACTACTTCAGCATCCTTGTTGACGTACATATCCGAATAACCGCGATATTCTTGTGGACAAGTTGTATGAGTGTTTATAATACGGGTGTGCGCAGTATATAAACCATCCTTTTTAGTTGCTGCTAATTTTCCCTTGTACTTATAATTAATATCCCCGTTTTTATACAGATTGTATGGACCTAACCAGGTTTTCCATACCTCATTTCCGTATCTATTACTTACCAGATAACTGTCGTATGGAGTACTGGTATTAGTAATTGTACGAGTATCAGTACTAGTATTATCTATTGCTTCTATACTTCCATCCACAACATTTGCTTCCATCAGGGTTTGTGCAAAGAAAGCGGGAGAATAGATATATACCTTTGTCAGGTATGAAGGCAATTCCAGTTTACCTTGGTAAGTACCGTCTTCTTGGGTATAGGCAGCAAACAGGTAATTTACATCCTGACGTTTGGTATAAGTACCATATTCGCTTTCGACGACAGGCATTTCATCATACACTTCAAAATAAACATTTGATTGTACAGCACCATTTACGTAATTTACATTTAAGTTTACGTCCTTTTGTACAGTAGAGAAGGGGAAGGTGTTGAATTCTTTTTCATCTTCCTTAGGGCCTTGATAAACATCTTTGTCTGTGCAGCTGCTTAATGCAAATGCAGCAATTAGAGTAGTTCCTAATAATTTTTTCCACATATTATTTAGTGTTTAGAGATAATTCGCGTTTTCTTTTTCCGGTCTATGTGTGATCCTTACAAATGCAAGAGAAATCAGTGCTCGGTTGACGTTCGTAGAAAATGATCATAATAAACAACTGCAAAGATATTGTATAATTCTTAAATATACAACTAATTTCTTGCTTTATTGTTCGAAAATTCTTCTTTATTAGTCAAAATCTACAATTTTACTATATGTGTGGGAGATCTCTTTAGTCAAAAATTACAAGAATTTAATAGAGATATTACCGTATTGTTCATTATAGAACTTCACTTTTAGAGTTATGTAATATGTTAAGTTGCTGTGTTTGTGTTAAAAATATAAATCCCTATAATCAATAAGATTATAGGGATTTATTATTTTAGTTAAGTAATTATTTACTTGCTCAAAGCTTGAGCTACGTCTACCGCACAAGCCACTGTACAACCTACCATCGGGTTGTTACCAATTCCCAGGAATCCCATCATTTCTACGTGAGCAGGAACTGATGAAGAACCAGCGAACTGAGCATCTGAGTGCATACGGCCCATCGTGTCAGTCATACTATGGTATTACTATTGATAAACTTTAAATCCCTATAAATTTTTCTTTTATAATTCCACTAGAAGAACTTATATATCAATGATATAACATTAGTGTTGTCTTATAATTCTGATGCTGATGGTTAATAATAAAATTGTTTATATCTCAAATGGTTGTGAATAACTTGTGATATGGATTGTTTGCTCTTTATTTTATTGCAATTAAATGAAGCACCTAACAAGCAGATATACCAAGAAAGCACACCAACCAAGGGTCTAGTGAGAGTTATTCTCAATATCAATGATTAGACATTTGAGTATAACCACATATCTTTAGAATAATCAAAAATATAGATTTATTTGTTTACATAATCATACAATAATATAAACCATCTGCGTTTATTGTTACACCTTTTATATCTATACAGTGCTTTGTTATATAATTTTTCATTTAACAAATACCCTCTACCATCATTATAGTTTCTATAATAATCACTAACTGTAGGCTCTCTAAATTTTACAGTTTGAAACAACCATATAATTAAACAAAGTAAGCTAAATATAGCGGCTACTATAAACCATAATAACGTATTTTCAGATGTCTGTTGTATATCACTCATTGTTAATGTGTATATTAAATTCTTTGAAATCAATAATCCATTGATTCTCTATTAAAAAGTCAGTACCCAGTAATCCATGTACTTGTATTCCACTCTCTATTTCAATGCCTCTAAAAGCATCCAGTAGAGGCTTTACACAGAACATCGATTTATATTCCTGACTCTCAAAGTTGAAAGGTAGAATAATCACATCTACCTTATGCTTAGTTCCATCTATTCCACTGATACAATAATCTCCAATTGGAGCTACAATGTCTTTAAAATATTCTACTACATTACTATCAATCAAACTGCAAGTACTCCCAGTATCTAGGATGAAACAAAGGTGTTTATCCTCTACTTTAACCACTATAATAGGTAGTTTGGTTTGATTAAATCCATGATATAAGGAATGACATATATTCATCTATATTTTGACTCTTACAATATCACTTTCTCCTTCTTTTTCCAATGTTAGAAGTTTGGCTTGTTTCATATCAACAATTTCTCCTACAGTTATATTAGAACTCTTATCTAGTGGAATATATGTATATCTACCACCTAATTTCATTGTAAATTCTACTGAATTTCCATATTGGGAGGCTACTACTATAGCTTGACTAACAGCATCTATTTCTTCTTGAGTAAAATACCTCTCAGATTTCAAACTCCACTCAGAAATAGTTCTATGCTCTTTTATATTATTATCTTCAATTGGAATATTGGTACTATTATTAAACATCTTTTCTTTAGTATTACTTGATTGTTCTGTATTATAAGACTTTAAAAGGAAATATGCTGTGATAAGTATTAATACTCTAGGTAGTATCTCATATATATCAAAGTATTGTAATCCAGGAATGGAGAACATAAAAATAATAGCAAATATGTAGCCTAATACCTTTCTTGTTTTATGCCACCAAGAAGTCTTTATATTACAGCCTTTTTGTCTTTTTAATAATAATATAGATAGCCCTACACATGTAAAGAAGCCAATAATTCCAGATTGGAATACAGTAGTAGCTAATTCTATTTTAGAACTGCTGTAACCATATATCCCCACTCCCATAGTGAGTAATAATAATATAACACTTATCATGGCAAGTATCCAACCAATCATCTTTCTAAGCATAATAAATAACGTTTAAAATATTAATAATTTTGGGGTATTATCAAGCCATTTCTTACCATATACATATACAAAAAATACAATCCATGCTATCACTGGAAGGCTTAGAATAAAACTTCCGATACTTACTTCACCATTATCCTCAGGACTTATACTATCAATGGATACCACTAGAAGGGAGATTATAATAGTAGTTAGCAATAAGGGTGCTGTTGTAGATAATAGAGCCTTTCTTAGTAGATAAAGTTCTGAAATATCAGAATAAACACCTATTTTCTTTAATAGAGGATAAAGCAATATATCTTCACCTTGTACTTCTTTTTTTCTCCAAGTAAGATAGAGATAATAAACTCCTATAATGAGATAGAAAGGACAGTAGAATAAACAATTCAATTCATAATACATCTCTTTTATTTGTAAACATATAATAATGCCACCTCCTATTATAATAATGGATAGTAATAGTTTCTTACCTATCTTCAATAGTTTTTTCTTGATAGCAGCTTTATGTCTTCTACCCTGTTTAGGATATAGTGTTTCATTGGATATATCAATAGGCACTTCACTAATCGAAGCTGTGATTTTAACCTTCTCATCTTTCTTTGTTCTAATTATGAAGCCAAGAAAACAGCAACCAAGTATGATCTCAAGAATGACTTTCCATACTGTTATAATTCCAAGTTCTAAACCAGCTTTTATTGCTTCATCTTTAGATATATTGCCAGTATTGGATGTATAATGTTGTTTCATCCATCTAAATGAGTTTCTTGCTTTAACTAAGTCTTTCATCCATATATCTTGTTCCGTTTCTCTGAAAGCTATGGTAAATCTGACATACTCATCGTAGTTGAAGATGGTATAGATAGCAACAATTACTGGTGATGCTCCATTATATCCCTGCCTTCTGTATATAATTTTGGTAGCAGGGGAATTAGCAATAGTCATGGTATCATTAGATATGATAGTCATTAGTGGTGTATTAGTACTTTCACAGTCTTTCTGAATTGCAGTTACTCCATTAGTGAAGTATTCTTCATTTAATTCTAACTTATCACCACTACAAGGAACATGCTCATTTTCACAAGTATAATAGTCTATTAATATTCTACAGTATTTGGTCTTATATTCATGCTTATTAGTTGATAGCCCCGCTTGTTGAAGGGTAATTCTATTATTACTTGTAGATGTTACTTGAAAGCCTATAATGTTTCCTTGAATATCATTCAGTAGTTGAGTATAAGTGTCATTTTCTCTTCTTAATTCCATTGTTGAAGGCACTGAAATAGAGTATCTATCTTGGTATTGATAAGTATTCCACTCTTGGGCTATCACTTGAAGAGTTGATAATAATAATAGCACACTGATAATGTATTTCATAGGTATATTCTATTTTGTAGCCATACTACAAAAAGAAGATGTGAACTTAGCCTTGAATGTTTATCAGAAGGTATCGCCAAACACCTATAACCATACAAACAAGGAAAGCCCACACCTATGGTATGAGCATCCACTTACTTGTTTTAGATGGTTATATTAGATTGAAATTGGCGATTTCTCTGATAACATCAAACAAGAAGTAAACACTTCTTTTCTAATATGTCTTGTTAAACTTCTATTTCATTAGCAATCATTTAATCGTTTCTGTTGCAAAGTTAGGACTTTTCACAAATAAACAATCATTTTGAAAGCTACTTTTAATAGGTCTCAATCCATATTAGTACCATTGGTATGGGTTATGTTCTTATTTTACAAAATTAATCTTTATTTTTTAGTATCTCTCTCTATCCATAGGTATATTGCTAAACCTATAACTGTTAATACAGTCCATTTCATCATTAAATAAAATTCTGTCATGATTCAATCAATTTAAAAGCCCCAACCTTATTATAGGCTGAGGCTTGAACAACAATAAACTACAATACAATGGGGCTTGATCTCATTGTAAATCTATAAATACTCCTTAATTTAATCACTTTTCACTAATCACTTGAAGTGGATTAGTTTAATGAGGTAACTATTAATCTACCTTCAAATCTCACTCTTATAGTTTTGTTTTCAGAGCTAAGAGGCTATTGTGTACAATTTCCTCAGGTTAGTCTGAGACACTTGAAGGTATTAGGTTATTGAATGTATTCACTTCTATTTTTCTTTTATAGGAGAAGTGAATACAAATACTTTTTCTCACTTACCTTTAATATATAAAGATTTAAGTGAAGCAAACTGGAATTTCCTAACATAATGGATATAAGAAGTGAAATAGAGTAGTAGTTGAAGGAGTAGTGCTAATTGTAATTGGTTACTGTATAAACCAGCTATACTCATTAGTGCCATACAGAGCTTTATTTAGCCCTTCGGTAAGTTGTGTGGCATTCAGTGACCTATCTAAGAAATTATCTATATAGCTGCTTTTATTAGCCCCAGTAAGCAGATTATACACATTCCACATAGATATAGCACTTTGATTCTCAGGAAGAGCAAAGTTGTCATCATTGTAATATGATTTAGCAACTAAGCCTATCTGTGTATCAGTCATAAGCATTTGAGGTAGCCTTCTCTTCTGTTCAACTGGAAGATATTGGTATAATCTACTCTTGCCTAAGAACTGAGCAAACTGCTGTTCTGTCATATAGCTTTCTTTATAAGCACTCATGTAATATATGTGTTTTGCTATGTTGTACTCTTGAAACAACCTTATCACTGAACTAAATAAATCAGCAGTACTCATCACCTTTAATTCAGATTTGTAGCCATCACTTGATATACACATATTACAACATACAAGATTTTTAAAGCCTATGAACACCTTAAACTTCTCTACACCTTTCTTACTGCAAAGATTCTCATGATTATAAGCTCTAACTCCACCAATGGTAAGGTTCAATCTGTTACCTTCAATGTCTTCATGGATAGTAGGAATTTCAAAGCAAAACATCATTCTTTCATAGTAAATGGTCTTATCTGATTCTAACAACTGATTTACTGGCTTATGAATAGCTTCGGGGATTCTTCCTTTAATCACATGGCTAACCCTCATTGAAGGTTCTTCAATCCTTTCATTGAGGAATACTTGATTTGCTGCTTCCCATACTGTTTCAATAAATGAAGAATGACTAATAGTAATCTCATTATCTTTACTGAACACTGGCACTACACAATCATTTCTAAGATGCTCAATAGCGACTTCTTTAGTATTAGCCTCTATGAATGGTAATTTGTTTACCCTTCTAGTGGTAATAGGTTCACTCTCCAATGCCTCCATGGGGATTATATTTTTAATATTAGTGTTATTATTAGCCAAAACAGATAAGTTAGTTCTGTGTACTGGTATTAGTTGCATTGCTTTCATGATGTACAAAGTTTGGATTATAATTGATTATAGGTTTGTTATTTTCTTCTTGTAACTGCATCTTTTTTTGCATAAAATCAGATGTAAGTTGTTGATACCACTCAGGGTATTGATGATAAATGGAAGTAAGTTCTTCAATAGACTTGGCTTGTACTATCTTCTGCTTTATCATATCTAAGTTTACCCCATTGTTACACCAATCTAGTATTATTTCCCCAGTAGTTGGAGAAATTGTAAAGTCAGGCTTACCTGCGAATAAATTGGTCCTATCCTTGCTTACAATAGCTTGATGCTTCATATTAATATCAAATACTATGGTAAATTCATAGTCTATTCCATCTCTCATCACTGCTTTTAGTCCTACTTTTTCAGGTATCATTTTACCATTCTTCTCATTGAGTACATAGTCTTGTTTACATCTCATTGTACAAATGATGTGGCTATTAGACTGTAGAATCTTTTGCATGAAGCTATTTATTCTTGGTGTAATCTTCTGCCAGTTAGTGAATGAGTTACCTTGCAAGTTAGCATGATACTCTAGAAGATTATCCCAACACTGGGATATAGAATCAATAATTATCACTCCCATATTAGCATCCTCACACACCTTTATAGCCTCAATATAGGTTTCAGGAGTAAAGTTGTCTTGAAGAGGTAACACATTATAGTTTCCTAAGTGAGAATATAGGTCAGCACTTCCACTCTCACTATCAATGATAGCTATTTTAGTCCAGTCATTAGTCAGACCATAGGCTAATAATAAGGCTGAATAAGTCTTCCCTGAGCCTGCACAACCTTGTAGAGCAAGCTTTATCTTAGCTTGCTTCTTCGATGATACTCTTAAATTCAACATATTGTAATCTATTAATTGTTGATGGTTAATGAACAAATAAAAAAGAATAGCCAGTCTTTTAACTGCACTACTCTTTAAGTGATAATCATACCCTTTATAAAGTTGCCAAGGTCATACAATCACCTTCACCTTTCTGATGAAGCATATAGAACATATCACCAGTATTAGGTGAGCATACTTGTGAGATAACTGGATTAGTGATTTCTCCATTAATAAACTTATCACTCACAGCACCAGTCTCACACCCATATACAAAGAAGCATTTACCAGTGTGTGGATTCTGCTTTACTTCAATAACTTTAACTTCCTTCTGGGACTTAAACTCATTGATAGTCATTGTTTCTAAAAACTTTAACTTTCCCATAATCTTGTAATTTAATTGTTGTACTTAAATGAGGTAATTCTAATTTTGATTACCTTCAAGCGCATAGGGGGAAGTAATGAGCAGTGCTGTTTGTATTAGTGTAATGAGCATTCAGTTTTAATTCATTATCCAATCTACTTTAGTTCCATCACCTACAAATATGGTAGGGGGAGTAGCCCTACATTGCAAGATTAGGGGGGTATAAATGCTAATTGGATGGCATATAGACCTATAAAAAATAAGAAAAAAATTAGATAATATTTGAAGTGGGCAGTAAGAATAGTTATGTATTACTAATGGTAGAATATAATAATCCCCAGTTTCAATGGTGATGAACTGGGGTGTTTTAATAGTGCATTATGTATTCACATCTTTATCTTTTTATATAAGAGAGGTGAATACATAATTAGAAAAATTTAAATTTAGTACGCATGTCTTGGCTTGAAGAAATACGTTGCAGAGGTTCTATATCAAATCTAAAGCCAAAAGGATTATAATTCAGAATTTTATATATATTAATAGGACTGCCATTTCTTCTTTCAGTAGTTCTGTTAGAAAGTGTACAGAATGTTTTTATTAATGGCATAGCTTGCTTGGAACTAAGTGTATTGTATCCTAATATTCCTGAATATATATTGTTAAATCTCTCGGTTAATTCATTTCCTGTAAATCTTTCATTTAGGGGGAAATTTCTATATATTGTATCTTTTATAGAATGATTATTTTCTAATGCCCAAAATAACACGTAATTATAGAAGCTATTATAGCTTTTAGGTTTGTCGAATTGTGGCAGTTTTTCTATTAAAATGTTAAATGGAACATATTCTTGTAGTTCAATAAAATGTTCAAGGAATATAGCATTTTTTCTAGTGCATTCAGAACGTAGTCTTCTTGCTAAACTCTTTCTTTCTTCCAGTGAAGACACCTCTTGCAATCTTGAAATAATATTCTCTTGCTGAGATTGATTTCTTTCTTCCAATTGTCTATTTGTTTCCTCTATAATAGCATCAGAGATGCTGGCTGTTTCTTGATAAACCTGAAATTCGACATGGTGTCCTTCATGTTCCAACTTATCCCTTAAGGTGAAACTCTGATTAAACAGGGACTTTAACAATTCCACTTGTATTCTTACATTATCTATATTAAAAAAAGAGGGAACTAATTGTCCTATGACATTTTTTCTCAATATTTTCACTGGGCTAGTTCCATAATAACGCTTTGCAGTTCCTTCTATAAGTTCCTTAGAATCAAATTCTTCTCTAAATAAATAGAAATTAGATGTGAACTTCTCTCGCAGGATTGGATATAATGTTCCAAAGTTAGATAACTGTTGGGCATCTTTAAGCACTTGGTTCTCTATATTATTAAGGTCTATATCATAAGGAACTGCCTTAGTTGAATAGATTATAGTTTCACTAAGGAGACCTTCTGCATCTCTGCATCTACCAGCTATCTGCTGTAGCTTATCTGTGGATAAAACAGTATGTGTTTTTTTTGAATTAATAACAGAGATGAGGTGAAACCTCTCTGAAATATCTATACCTACAAAATAAGTACAAGTCATAAATGAAATCTTTTTAGGAAGCTGATTGTTGGTAATGTCACTATAATACTCTACAATCTCACTGTTCTTTGCACTACATAATATAGCACAACCTCTTCTCAATTCCTCATCAAGGCTATTGATAATATATGTACAACCTGATATCGAATTGTATGCTATCAATATTTTGTCATTCGGATAAACAGAAGTAATTTCTTCAATTATTTTTTTAACCCTTATATCAATATCATCAGTATGAACTAATTTAATAGTTCTTGGTAATGGCTCACTAAATTCTACATTAACAATTGGTTCTTCTTCTATATATTTATTTGAAAATTTGCCAATTGTTGCTGAGACTAAGCATCTTTGTGTAGGTGGAAATTGAAAATAGTAATCAATAACATCTTCCATTTTAGGTCTATAGCTACAATCATATTGATAAGAATCAATCTCATCTATCATAAGAAAATAGTCTTTATAATTATCCTCACCTATGTCTTTTAAAAGTCCAGGTAAACTATCAGCAACAACAATAAATTTCTTATATTCAATAGATGAATCTGCAATATATGCAGAAGCAGTTGGCACATTAAAGCCAGCAATTTGTCCCCCTATATAAAGTATCTTATACTTATTCTCTTCTCCTTCTATTTTACTACTTACTGCCTTGTTGTAGGCTAATGCTCTTGTTGGAACAACCACAATACTATTTCTTGGAGAACTTAATTCAAGGGTAGTAGCTCCAATTCCAGTTCTATTCTTTTTTATTAAGCCATAGGGAGTAGTAATAAATACATCTCCTAAATAAGCATTATCTCTTGGCATCAAGAAACTAATAGAATTAATAGACTTCCCTGTCTCTTTCCAATCAATATCACATTTTAAATCAACATCATAATACCTGACTTTTGCATTGTTTAGATATTGAATAACTTTAGGTGAATCTTCTTCAAAAGATGCTGCTAATCCTGTTCCATATAAGATTTCATATTTTCCAACAGAAATAATACTACTCTCTATTATACTATTATTGTACATGATTATTATTTACTTGATGATAATCAAAAGTAATATATTGTATTCACTTCTCCTAATAAAAAGCAAACAAATGAATACAAAAGAATCTCCATAGTCCATCAACTATAGAGATTCTTTTCATCATGCACTATTCCAGTGTCACATCATTATAGGCATCCATCAATTTATCCATTTCTTCACCAATGTACTTATCTACAATTTTAGCATAGTGAGATGTCATTCTTGTATTGGTGTGTCCCATCATCTTACTTACTACTTCAAGTGATATTCTATTAGTGATAGTAACAGTTGTAGCGAATGTGAACCTTGCTGTATGATAGCTAATCCTCTTATTGATGCCACATAAATCAGCTATCTCCTTCAAGTAAGAATCTGTAGAAGAAATATCAATAACTGGTAGTAGCTTATCCCCACCTTTGTACTTCTCTAATATTAACTTTGGTATGGGTAGGAGAGGTATTCTTGATAACACACCAGTCTTAACTCTATGTTTCTTAATCCAGATTCTACCTTCTTCATCTTTGATGAAATGAGATTCATTCAAGGTTTTTACATCACTGTATGATAAACCCGTGAAGCAGCTAAAGATGAAAATATCCCTAACCCTTTCAAGTCTTGGCAATGAAAAGTCTTTGTTGATAATAGTTCTTAATTCCTCTTCTGTTAAGAATTCCTTTTCTACCTTTTCTCTTTCTACCTTGTAATTGAGGAAAGGGTCTATTTGCAGATACTTGTTTGCTAAGGCAATATTAACAACTCTTTTCAAGCACTTCACGTGTTTGACTGTGGTGTTTTTCTTTTGCTTGTATTCAGTCTTTAAGAATACATCAAAGTCTGCCATGAAAGAATAGTTGAGTTCTAATAGAAACATATCCTCTCTTTTGAATTTCTTCTTCATGTAGTCCTTTAGGAGATCAAAGGTTCTACTGTAGCTGTAGTAGGTTGCTTCTGATGTTCCATTGCCTACTACCTTGCTTAGGCTATCTAAGAACTCCTGATAGATTTGATTAAGAGTTTTAGTCTGAATAGCATCTATCTTATCTTGGTAGGCATCTCTTAGTAAGTCTGCTGTCAGAATATAGCCTCTTTCCAATAACTCTACTTCCTTCTTGTATATCTTGTTTTTGATTTGGAGAAGGGATTCATTAATCAGTTTAGCTGTTTCATTAGTACCTTTTACTCTCTGTCTTGTGGCATCCCAGTCATTGGGATTTACCTTTTTATTTGAAGAGAATGAGGCTCTATTACCATTAAGGGTAATAGTTACATTGATAGGGGCAGTACCATTTTTTCTAGCATTACTTGGACTAACCCAAAAGTTAATTGTGTATGTATGTCTTTCCATACTGTAAATGATGTTTTATACAGCATAGAATGATAAGCGTAATCTATTGTATTATAGTATGATATATGCCAATTCACAACCACTTTTAGTTTTAGGTAAAACAGTTGTGATTTAGTTGTGAATGGTTTTGTTTTTACTCTTATAAGCCATCTCTAGCACTCCTCCAACTTCTCTTTTTCTATTGATTAAAAACAGAAGAAATATGAAGTTTAATGAGTGGTCAGAGTAGCAAATCTTGGAAGATAAAAGAGAAGAGTAGGAGAGTTGGTTTTAGTAATTAAAGCACTACTTGACTGAAAATAAAAATCCCCATAACCTTATCAGTTACAGGGACTTATTATAGTTGAGTAATTATTTACTTACCTAACGCCTGAGCTACGTCTACCGCACAAGCCACTGTACAACCTACCATCGGGTTGTTACCAATTCCCAGG